>Ga0247844_1000289_pt1 | contig 109414 bp, 85 predicted proteins | sample LaCtaG_FD_192421 | JGI IMG/M metagenome (GOLD analysis project Ga0247844, IMG submission 192421) | Freshwater microbial communities from meromictic Lake La Cruz, Castile-La Mancha, Spain - LaCruzMarch201714.5m_1 | ecosystem: Environmental > Aquatic > Freshwater > Lake | place: Spain: Castile-La...
GTTTCCTTATCTTCCATTATTTCAGCGTCATCAACCATCACGATGATCTTGGCTTTCTTGCGGTTATTGAGGGATTTATAACACTCAGGAATTAACACAACGCCATTGTCTATGTGGGTTTCAAATTCTACGGCATACATGGTTGTTTCTCTTGCTAAAAAGGGAGGCTAACGCCGATAGTATACCTAGCCTTTTAATGCTTCAAGTTGGATTGTTTCTTGTGATTTGCTTTGGACCGTTTGGTCTGGCATTAAATAGGCAACCACCTTGGCGCAATCTCCGCCTTTTGTTTATATTTCCCGCTTGTTTTTATCTATGCCTGCTGCATGGCGGCTGTGTTGCCGCAATCTGACTAATCCCGGGCACAGATCACAACTCCCCGCCTACAACCCTGGATAACTGAAATGTTTGCACAACGGCAATTCGGTTTGCCTTTTGTCCAAGTTGCCGCCAGCCAATCCCATCACCACAGTGAGGCAGGCGGCTTGTTATTGCACAGTGTGGAATGCGCGGAATGGGTGGGAACCATGGCAAACGCCACCCTCAATGCGAAGGAAACAGCGCTGACTAAAACAGTTCAAATCTTCTAGGGCGCGCCAATGACCTCTTCTCTCAAATACTTTTTTCAACCCTGTGCCCTGTATGCGCCCAAATTGTGCCATGCAATTAAAGCCCTAAATTCAAGTAAGGCAATTTGATTTGTTACTGGGCTGATGACTTATTTCTCCCCATCATCGCATAACACACGGGCGTCAACACCAAGCTCGCCGCCATACCAAACAACAAGCCAGCGGACAGAGACAAAGTCATCGGGATTAAAAATTGCGCTTGCGGGCTGGTTTCCAGCAATGTCGGCAGGAAGCCTGCGAAGTTGGTTAAGAACGCCAGCAATATCGGGCGGAAGCGTGAGGTGCAGGCTTCGATGATAAGTTCCGTTATCGGTTTTTCCGAGCCTTCGTGTTCGCGGATGCTGTCTAGCAACACCAAGCTGTCGTTGATCACTACACCGCTGGCGGCAATCATGCCCACTAAGGACTCCATCGACAACGGCAAACCCAACAAGCCATGCGCCAAGACACCACCGCTCCAGGCCACGGGCGCAGCGAGCATGAAAATCAGCGGTTTCAGATAAGAGCGGAACGGGATGGCGATCATGGTGTAAATCACGAACAAGGCAATCGCGGTGTTGCGGCCTAAGGATTCGGTGGTGGCTTCTTGTTCTTGGCGGTTTTGACCGATGGCTATGCTTAAGCCGTGGTAATCGTGCGCCAGTTTCGGCAACACGGATTTTTCCACATCAGCATAAATGGCGTTGGCATCGCCGAGCTTGGGATCAACCCGTGCTTGTACAGTCAGGACACGCTGGCGATTTAGGCGGTTGAGTTTGGCATAGCCAGGAACTTGTTGGATATTAGCCAAAGAACTAAGCGGTGCGCTTGCGCCATCGGCAAGCCGTATCGGTAGATTGTCCAAGTCGTCCAAGGTGCGGCGTTCGTTGATCGGCAGGCGCACCATCACTTTCACTTCGCTGCGCCCGCGTTGCAGCCTATGCACCTCTTCGCCGTAATAAGCCCCGCGCACTTGTTCCGCCAAATCTTCCAAGCGTAACCCTAAGCGCTCGCCAGCGGGTTTTAGGCTAAATTGCAGTTCCGGCTTGCCGGGTTCTGCGGAATCGACCACATCGTCAACACCTTGGTAAGCCCCCAGTTTTTGCTTGAAAGCTTCGACTGCCGCCGTCAGTACCGTCTGATCGTTGGCACCTAAGTCAAATTCCAAGTCATACGGCACATCGCCTTCCTTGTACAAAAAGTCGATTTTGCCGCGCCCGACATCGCCGATGCGCCGCCGCCATTCGCGGATAAAATCTTCGACGACAATGCGTTGCCGCCCGATGGGGGTAAATTCTGTCCAAAACCCCGCTTGTCTGGCCCAAACCATCGTTTCTAATCCTGCTATAACGCTGATTTTTTTACCTGTTTGGTTTTCCGCTTGTTGCGTGTCCAACTCGTCACGTAAGGCAAAAAATGCCTGTTCGACTTGCTTGGCGAGCGTGTTGATTTCGCTGTACGGTGCGCCAATCGGCACGGTGAGATTGACCCAGAAACTGTCGCGGGTGACATCCGGTTGCAAAGATTGGCGGATGCGGTCGCTGCCCACCAATGCGCCGCTGATTAACAATAGCAACAGAAAACAACTGATAGTCAGGTAACGCCATTCCAACGCCAAGGTTAAAAAAGGCCGGTAATAACGCTCGACAAAAGTCGCTAAACCTTGGTTGAGCCTTGTCCGTAAACGCTCCAAACGCGAGGGCGTTGTCGATAGCGGCGCAGCGGTTGCCAAATGCGCGGGCAGAATCAGCATGGCTTCAACCAGCGAGAATACCAATGTCAAAATCATTACCACACAGATAGGCCGCATCATTTGCCCCACCCAACCGGACAAAAACAGCCCCGGCAAAAACGCCACCAAAGCTACCAAGACCGCCAGCGTCACCGGAACGGCAACTTCGCGCACGCCAGCAATGGCGGCATTGAGGCTGGATGTTTTGCCTTGCGTTTGTTGGCTGTGGATGCTGTCGCCGATGATGATGGCATCGTCCACCAAAATGCCCATTGCCAGCAAAAAACCGAACAACGACAACATATTTAGCGACACATCCAGCAATGGCATCAGCCATAACGCGCCGAAAATTGACGTTAAAATACCCATACCTGCCCAAAGCGCGACTTTTAGGCGCAAAAACAAGGTCAGTACCAAACACACCAGCACAAAACCGCTCAGGCCATCTTCAATCAAAGTGTTGATGCGCTCATCGTAGGCTTGCGAATCATCCCACCAGGTTTTTAGCGTCAAGCCTTCGGGCAACTGGTTTTGCAAGTCTTTGACAGCGGCATTGACGCGCTGGGCGACGGCGACGGTATCCTGTTCGGCGTGGATTTCCCAACCTTGTGCGGTTTCACCGTCGTGATGCCATTCGCTGATGAATTCTTCAAAACCATCTTTCACAGTGGCGACATCACCCAGCAACACGCGTCCGCCATCGGCATCGCTACGCAACACCAAGGCCGCTAATGCCGACGCATTGGCGGCCTTGGCGTTGACAGCCAACAACAGTTCGCCAGCCGGATTTTTGACCACACCGGCAGGTAAATCTAACGAGGCGCGGCGTATGGCGGCGGCGACATCGCTTAAACCCAAACCGTATTGTTGGAGTTTGGCAGATGACACTGCCACGGCGATTTCATAAGCGACTAAACCGTAATTGTCGGTTTTGGTCACACCTGGAAGGGTGCTCAATTGCTGTTGGATGCGTTCACCGTAACGTTGCAAAGTCAGCAGATCGGATTTGCCATGCAACGCCACCCAGATCAAACCATCATCCCCTTCGCGTGGCGCAGGCTTCACCTCAATTTTTTCCAAACCTTTAGGCAAGCGTTGAATGGCTTGGATTCGGCTATGCAGCGCGTTCATCACGCTGTTTTTATCGTAATCGGGCAGTACCGCAACATTGATGACGCATTCGCCTTGGGTGATTTCAGTATTGAGGCGTTTAATGCCGACGACATCAAAAATCGCCTCCTCAATACGTACACAGACGGCAGTTTCAATTTCTAATGGCCCCACACCCGGATAATAAGCGGTGATTTGGATACGTGGCGGACTGAAACGTGGGAAAACTTCGGTGTTGATGCGGGTGTAACTGGACACACCGCCAATTAAGATAAGCAACATCAATAAATTGGCGGCAACGGGGTTGCTGGCGAACCAAGCTAGGAGGCTGTTGTATGGTGGGTTGGTCATGGGCTAAGTCGTAGGGTACGGTGTGCGTAACTTTATAAATAATCATTAAAAAAGGTACGCACAGCGTACCCTACATAAAAACTTAGGGATTGGTAGGCGAGTAAGTAACCTTCACTGTCATCCCCTCTATCGGCACTGGCAAATCGGATACGACCACTTTGTCACCTGCCTGCAAACCCTCCGAAACCACCAGCCGTTCCGGTTCGAAACGCAAAACCTTCACTTTTCGGCGCAACAGTTTTTGCGCGTTACCGACCAGCCAAACTTGCTGTTCAGCATCGACCGCTGTTGGTGGTAGCACAAACACATCCTGCCGCGTTTTGCCGTGGATGCTGGCTTGCACAAACAAACCCGCCAGTAACGGTGCTTGGCCTTGGGCTTGGCGGTAAGGGTTGGCAACTTCGGCGACGGCGTAGATTTGCCCGTTGCTGGCATCGACCACGCCTTCGGTACGTACAATGCGGCCTTGCCACGACATTGCGCGGCCTGCAATCTCAGCGGTCAGACCAACGGGAGTTTGCCGATTAGCATCCGTTTCGGGTTCGCCCAAAGGCACATCAATAAACGCCAATTGCTTACTGTTGATTGGCAGACGGACTTCGGCAACGTCGGTCGCATACAAGCTTGCCAGTTTTTCGCCAGGCTGGACGAATTGCGCCAAGTTGCTGGTTTTTTCGCGGATGCGTCCGGTAAAGGGAGTGCGGAGTTCGCAGCGGCTGCGTTTGAGTTGGGCTTTGCTTAAATCGGCTTCAGCTGCTTGCAGTTTTGCCCGCGCTTCCGCCACTTGCGGTTCGCGAACCGCTAGCGGCGTGGGTTTGCCTTCGCCTAAAGTTTGCCATTCGGTACGCGCCTGCTGGGCTTGCGCCTGTTCGGATAGCAGCACACGCTTAGCCTCGGCAATGCGGGCGCGAGCTTCGGCGATGGCGTAATCGTAATCACGCGCTTCAATGGCGATCAGCAGGTCGTTTTTAGCAAAGAAGCCGCCCGTTTCCCAATGCGGATGCACAAAAGTGATTTTGCCCGCCACTTCCGGCACCAAATCCATTTCCGTGCGCGGCTTGACGATGCCTTGGCTTGGTACATCCAAGCGTAAGGATTGTGGGGTGGCGGTGATGATGTTGACTACTGGCGGTTCGCTGGCGGCAGTTTGTTTGGGCATGGCGGGCTTATAGGCCAGCAAAGCCCATGCGCTGGCGATTCCTAGCGAGAGGACGGCAATCGGTAAGATGATTTTTAGCGGTTTACGGTCTGGCATACATTTCAAGATATTAAATAACGTTTAACCGTAGGATGGGCTGACGATAGGAAGCCCATCAAACTTGTCACCTTGATTGATGCGCTTCGTACCTCAGCACATCCTACGTAAAAATCACTCAACATCGCCTCCCAAAGCCAAATACAGGTTAATCCGGTTGTTCAGCAATTGCCGTCGCACGGCGAGGTAGTTGCTTTGGGCATCTAAGGTGCTGCGGTAACTGTCCAATAAGGTGAGGATTTGCACCAAACCTTGCCGATAACCATACACCGCCAGCTTGCGGCTTTCTTGAGTTTGTGCGACGGCTTCGCGCAAATGTTGCTCTTGTTGTTGCAACCATTGTTCCGCCGCCAAGGCTTGTTCCACTTCTCGGAAAGCGTTAAGCGCGGTGCTGCGGTAATTATTTACCGATTCTTGGACACGGGCTTTTTGCAGACGAATATCAGCTTGCAAGCGTCCGCCTGTGAACAATGGCTGTATTAAACCTGCCGTCAGATTCCAAGCGGCGGCACGTGGATCGATAATGTCGGCAAGGGCAGGGCTTGCCGTACCGCCATTTGCGGTTAAAGTCAGACGCGGCAATAAGGCTTTTTCCGCACTGGCGAGACGTGCATCGGCAGCGCGTAAACGGTTGAAGGCGGCGATCAAATCCGGTCGTCTGCTTATTAATTGCGATGGTAATCCGGCGGCTAAGTGTGCGGGCGGTTCTGATAATTGCTGATTAGCGAGAACCTTGCCTTCAGGATAACGGCCTAGCAAAGTTTCCAAACGCCGACTAAGCAGCTGCACTTGATTGCGCGTATCCGCAAGCCGTGCTTCAGCATTGGCGACATCAGTCAACACCAAGCGTAAGTCCAAACCACTGGTTAAACCTAAATTAAACCGTCCGCGCACCAAATCGCCAATCGTACGGCGGTCTTTGACGGATTGCTCGGCGACTTGCACTTGGAGCTTGGCTTCGGTCAGCTCAAAATAGGTTTGCGCGGTTCGTGCCGCTAACGACAGTTTCGCACCTTGCCAATCGGCAGTGGTCGCTTCGGCTTCTTGGTTAAAGGCTTGTTGCGAAGCACGGATGCGCCCCCATAAATCGACTTCCCAACTGAGGTTAAACAGGGCTTCGAAGGCGGAAAACCGCCCCGACGCAACATCATCGCTATGCTGATAAGCGGGGGAAAAGGACAATTGCGGCAAGCGGCCCGCTCCGGCAATGGTTGCCGATGCACGTGCCGCCTGCACCCTTGCTGCCGCTGCTTGTAAATCGTAATTTTGGTTTAAGGCAGTGTGGACTAAAGCGGTCAGCATCGGATCGGCAAATCCATTTAACCATTGCGGCGGCGCATCGGTTTGGCGAGGTTTGGCGGCTTGCCAGTGTGCAGGCGGAACAATGCCGCTGGATTCTGGTTTACGTTCCGGTAGGTTTTGGCAAGCGACCAATAGCACGGCAAACAGCGTTATCGCAAAAGAAGACGTTTTCACGCGCTATTGCTGCACCGTCACAAACGACAATTTACCAATGCCAGAACGCTGTGCGCTCGCCATGACTTTTGCCACTGCCTCAAATACCGCGGTGCGGTCGGCTTGCAGTTGCAGGCTGATCTCAGGGTCTTTGGCTTGCAGGGCTTTCAGTTCAGCTTCCAAGGCTTCCACCGCCACGGGCTTATCATCCAACAAGGCTTGACCATCCGCTTGCACACTTAGAACAGCAACGTGTTGGTCTGGCGCAGGTTCGGTCTGTTCGGTTTTCGGCAATTTCACGCGCACTACTTGCGTCAACAACGGTGCGGTGACGATGAACACCACCAGCAACACCAGCATCACATCCACCAAGGGCGTGACGTTGATCTCGCTCAACTCACCGTCTTCGTCATTAGATACGTTCATGGACATAGTCGTTTACCGTGTGTTGGAGCAAATGGCTTTGCATGGTGTTGTGCAGGAAATCGCTGGCAAAATGTTCCAGCGTCGCTAAAGTCGCGCGGTTTTGGCGGAGGAAAAAGTTATAGGCCAACACCGCCGGAATCGCCACCGCAATACCCAAACCCGTGGCAATCAGCGCTTCGCCGATGGGGCCGGCGACCACATCCAAACTTGCCGAGCCTTTCGTACCGATGTCTTTCAGTGCGTGCATAATCCCCCAGACGGTACCGAATAAACCGACAAACGGCGAAGTACTACCGAAACTCGCTAGCCAACCTAAACCCGATTCCATTTTGGCTTTTTCTTTTTGTAATTGCTGGCGCATGGTGCGTTCTAACAACTCATGCCAGGCTTTATATTGGTCAACTGGCAATATTTGCTGTTCCGGCAATCGGTTCAAGGTATTCAAACCCGCCTGATAAACCCGTGTCGCTTGCGAATTTAACTGCAAATCGACGTTACCATCGGCGGCATGTTCGCGAAATTGCTTGATAAAACGATGGTTTCGGAACGCATTCCAAACCAATTCCCCCGCTTTCAGCAAAATGACACTCCACGTCAACAGCGAAAAACAGCCCAACAAACAAAGCGTACCGTTAACGATACCGGTTTCTGACATATCCAAAGTGTTCTCCTTACATTTTATTATTGGTATTTGTTGATATTTGGGCTTAGCGAATAAAGTATCAGTCATAGGATGTGCTGTACCCAAAGGGCATAAAAGGAACGAAGCGCATCTGTCGAGTTTTTACGCGATTGATGCGCCTCCTGTCGTCGGCACATCCTATTCAATCTGGTAGAGATGAATGATGTAGGTGCGGATTTATCCGCACTGTGCGAATAAATTCGCACCTACTTTTGTAACATCAGCCACGTTACTCCAAAGAAAACTCAATCGGCACATTTACCCAACTTGCAACAGCGCTATCGCCATGTTTGCCCGGCACAAACCGCCATTGCTTGACTGCATCCATTGCCGCCTCATCCAAGGCTTCATGACCACTACTGCGCTGAACCGATAAATCGCCGCAATGCCCATCTGCCGTGACAAAAACCCGCAACACCACGCGGCCTTCCCAATGCCGTTGCCTTGCCATCCTAGGATAATTGGGCTTGGGGTTATTGAGATAAGCGGCATTGGCGTTGGCGGGAATATCTTTAGCCACAGGCGTACTTTGGGTTTTGCTTTCGGTCGGTGCGGCAGGTGAGGGTGGTGCTGGCGCAACCTGGGCAGATTGGCTGAGCGCAGGCGCAGCAGGTGGCGGCGTTTCATTTTGTTTGGTTTCCGGTTTGACGATTTTCTTTTTGATTTCGCTTTTGGCTTTTGGCTTAACCACTGGTTTTGGTTTAGCTTGTTTCTCTGCGGGTTTGATAATCGGCTTGGGTGGCTCGGGCGGTGTTATGGATTTGGCAGGCGTGCTGGCAGGTGCTGCCAAGGCAATATCAATCATCGGTAACGGCATGGCTTCGGTGACCACCGGCGGGGCAGGGCGGTTTAAATACCAAACCAACAGCAAGCCATGCAGCAAGGCGGTCAATACCGCAACAAAAGCAACCGCTAAAGGCCGTTGCCAATTGGGCGCTATCGCCATTTGATAAAACGGTAAGTTCAAGGGTTCGTCAGCGGTGGCTTTAACAAAAAAGACATTCATTGTTCGGTGTTGGGGTGTTCAAATTCACCGCCAGCTTGGGCAAGACGGCTTTGCAAAATGGCGATTTGTTGTTGCAAGGCTTCAAGGCTGCGGTTGGTCTGTTCAAGCTGGGCTTCGATATGCTGAAAATGGATTTGAAAATACCGGGCTGATGGAAATTTGCCCGGGTTGCTGTCATCCCCAGATTTCGGCGGACGCCGTTTAGGCACAATCATGATGTGATGTTCTAGCTTATCCACAGATCAATCCGGTATTTGGGTTAATGTTTTTTACCTTCTTGGAGTAAGACGTTTGAATTTTGAAAAACCACACCTAGGTTTTAAAAAAATTATGTGTATGCTTGGTTTTTCGGAGTGAAATACCTGTTTTTCACGCCAGTTTGATGTCTTCAATAACTGATGTTACGCAGACGATTGCTGCGGTTTGAAATTAATTATGCGGAGTCGCTATCGCGACGGTTTTTCTAATCGGGTTCTCGCACCCGAAGGCGAGTTACTTTCTTTTGCGCCGCCAAAAGCAAGTAACCAAAGAAAAGGCGGCCCGATCGCCGCTCATGTCTTGCGCTCCTCGCATTTGTCGGGGGACGGCAGAATGGGCTTCCTGCCCATCTGCCGCCGTGCGGCATCCATGCCGCACCCCTTCGGGCTATTCCCGACAAATACTCCGGTGCTCGACGCGGCAAACGGGAGAAAAACACGTTACTGCGTAACGTCAGTTCATTAATAAAAAAATGGCTGTCAGGTGTGGTTTGCCAGATTTCAAACGTCTTAATGGGTAACACGCAACCGGACGATTGGAATAACCCAACCCGCTATGAGCCGAATTTTCCCAATAGAGAATCCTCACCCTAAAGCCACCGCATTACTGCGCCTTAAAGCCCGCCGCAAGCTCTGGTTGCAAGCCCATGTCTGGCTGGGTTTAGGGTTTGGTTTATTTTTGGCGATTATTGGTTTGACCGGATCGGTGCTGGTGTTTTGGCAGGAATTGGATGAAGCGATCAATCCGCGTCTTTATCAGGCCAGCCAAGCAACACACCAAAACCGAAAATCCATCGACGAACTGATTGCCGCCGCCAACGCCGTCGCCCCTAAAGGTTGGGTGTCCGCCTCGGTGAACGCGCTACATGACAACGGCAACGCGGTGTTTGGGTTTTATTATCCAGAACCGGACTTAACGCCTGAACAAGCTGAATCCTTAACCATTGCTCTTAACCCCACTACCGCCGAGGAAGTGACGCGGCGGGTTTTTTATCATGCGTGGAATCCGCTGAAACATTGTTTGCTGGGATTTTTCTTCAAACTGCATTACGCATTGTTTTTGGGTGAGACTGGCGTGACCATCGTCGGCATTCTTGCTGTGATATTTTTTGTATCGGTGATGAGCGGGTTGATTTTATGGTGGCCTTTAACGGGCAACTGGAAACGGGTTTTGACCATCAAACGTAAAGCCAGCGCCGAACGCTTCAACCATGATTTGCACCAAACAGCAGGGTTTTACAGCTTAATCGTCTTGTTGGCTTTGTTGGTTTCAGGCATCTATTTCAACTTACCCGATCAATTCCGCTGGCTGGTCGAACAGTTTTCGACCGTAACTGAAGATGCCAAAGCTGTCCCACAACCCACGCCGCCGATGTCCGCCGCCGTACTGGAAAACGCCTTACAAAAAATCGTCAGCCAACACCCGCAAGCCGAAGCGCATTATTACGTGTTTTCGCCTGACCCGACCGTGCCCTTCACCGCCTGCTTCCGCAATGTGCCGGAATTGCGCCCGTATGTGCTGACTAACCGTTGTTATCAATTGAACCGACATTCCGGCGAGGTGCTGGCTATCACTGATCCCGCTCACGGCACGGGCGGCGATGTGTTTATGCAATGGCAATGGCCTTTGCATTCAGGTCAGGCGTTTGGTTGGACGGGGCGGATTTTGGTTTGTATCGCGGGTTTGATGTGTCCGCTATTGTTTGTCACGGGTGTGATACGGTGGTTGCAAAAACGTAAGGTAAAACACTATCGGCAAGCGGTATTGAATCGTAAATGACAAGTTTTTACCGATAGGCTGTCAGTTAAACTGTGTGAAATCCCCTAGTAAATAAGCGAAATGCCACATTGATGTTTTTGGGGTAATTAGCTAATACACTGATTTTATTTGTTAATTAAGTTGGCCTAAGTATTGCTATTGAAAAATCATAATTAATCCCATTTTGACTACTAATAATAACGACACTTGGAGAGCTCATGAAAAAATGCAGTCAGGAAAAACAACCGCGTAGTCACCTTCATCTAAATGCCGTCAGTGCATTATTAATTTCCGGTTTGGCAATGTCTGTTTTGCCAACCACGCTCTATGCAAAAGACAAGCTGGAAGAAAAAGCTGAGGAAAAACAGAAATCTAAAGCCAAAGCGGCGGATAATTCGGTGTTTGACCTAGGTACGGTTACCGTGACGGCTAATAATAAATTCAGCGCCTTAGAGAGCAAAGACATCCTCACCTCCGTTGACGTGATGTACGCCGACAAAATCGAAGACCAAAACGTCCAAAACAGTTATGAATTGTTCCATCGTATGCCCGGCGTGCAAATCACCCAATTCAATCAAGGTACGACTTCAGGAAAGTTGTCGTTCCGTGGTTTCAATGGCGAAGGCAATATCAATGCGGTCAAGTTGCTGATTGATGGCATCCCCAGCAACACCAACGACGGCAATATGCCATTTATTGATACGTTGTTCCCGTTGGATATTGATTCCATTGAAGTTGTGCGCGGTACCAATGACCCACGTTATGGCTTGCACGCCATTGCTGGTAGCGCCAATATCCTTACGCAAACAGGCGGAAATTATGCCAAAGTCCGCAGCAGTTATGGCAGTTTTGACAGCCACGATGTGCAAGCGGGTGCTGGCTATGAAAAAAACGGATTTTCGCAAAATTATTCGGTGGGTTACCGCAGTTCCGACGGCTATCGTGACCATTCCAATTCCGATAAAAAAACGTTTTCCGGCAAATGGTTTTATACCCCAGAGAGTGAAAAGTTTCGGGTCGGCCTGAGTGCGCGCTGGAATGAAACTAACGCACAAGAAGCGGGTTATCTGACCTTTGCCGATTCCCGTGCCAATCCGACCATGACCAATGCCTATAACGCCACTGATGGCGGGCATCGGCAAATCGGTCAAGTCAGCGGGCATTTTGATGTGGCATTAAGCAAAGATTTATTTTGGTCTACTAAAAGCTATGTCAACACTTATGATGACCAACGTTTTGTAAAATTCAGTGCCGGAGCTTCCCAGCAAGAACGGCAGGTGGAAGAAGTCCAATATGGCGGCATTACCTCGATGACCTACCGCCCCAAAATCGCTTGGTTGGATGATTTTTCTCTGGAAGGCGGTTTTGACATCCAGCAACAAGACAACAAAAGTCCGCGTTGGGAAACGGCAGAAAGGCTAAGAACTAAGCTAACCCGCGATCAAACCTTTGATTTTCAAGTGTTAGGCGGCTATATGCAAGCCAAAATCCAACCCTACAAATGGTTACGCATTACCCCAGGTTTCCGAGCCGACCAAGTGGAAGGCCATTTTTCTGAAAGTGCGATCGGAACAAAACCCGCCGTGACCAACGCTGCCATCAATGATTACGGTACGATTTGGCAACCTAAAATCGGTGCGGTGGTCACGCCTATCGAAGGTTATAGCGTTTACGGAAACTGGGGGCGGACATTTCAAGTCGCGGTCGGCAGGGGGTCGTATTTGATTCCGCCGCGCGTGAACAGTTTGGCGCCGTCGATTAATGACGGCTGGGAAGTTGGTCTGAAGCTTGAGCCCACATCCTGGCTGAACAGCCGTATCGCCTATTGGCAACAATCGGCAACCGACGAATGGGGTCGGGATTTGAATAATCCTAATAACGATTCCATTAATGTTGGTGCTACAGATCGCCAAGGTGTGGATGTCGAAGTCCGCTACACGCCTGATTTGCCGTTTGAAGTCTGGGCCGCTTATTCCTTGCAAGAAGCCATCATCAAAACGCCAGGCACTGCTGGTGTTAAAATCGGCAACAGCGTCGACCATGTCCCCGATTATATTTTCTCCGGCGGTGTCGATTACCGCGTAACACCGTTGTTTAAAACCTCATTATGGACAACAGGGCAGGGCAATTACTACCTTGACCAAGCCAATACCCAAAGTGGTTTTGGTGAATACGCCCTGTTAAACCTAAACCTAGGCTATCAAGTCACCAAACAAGTGGAAGTGCAATTCCAAGCCAAAAACCTCACCGATACCTATTGGGAATACGCCTGGTACGACGGCAGCCAAACCTTGCATTCACCCGGTGACGGCATCGCCTTTTACGGCGCGGTCAACGTGAAATATGACTTGTAGACCAGCACATGCGATTCCCAAAACTTTTGCCAAGTAAAATCCGCTGGCGGCAATTTTGGCTGGCTTGGCATTTGTATCTGGGTTTGACGTTAGGCTTGGTGTTTGTGTTGGCAGGGCTGACGGGCAGCTTGCTGGTGTTTTATGTAGAGCTGGACGAATTCATCAATCCTGAATTACAGATCAGCGCCACACAAAGCCAGCAAGCCCCGCAAGCTTACGAGGCCATCTTCCAATCCCTACGCGACCACCATCCTGAGCGTGGCGGCGCGTGGCGTTTGGAAATGCCGCGCCATAATCAAGCCATGCTGATGGCGAGGTACTACAAACCCGCCGAAACCGAGCATCTGCATTTCGCACCGCTGATCGCTTGGGTTAATCCGTACACAGCCGAAGTGGTCAGCAGCCGTTTTTGGGGCGAGTATCTGATGACCTGGCTGTACGATTTGCATTACAGCCTGCTATTGGACACAACCGGAAAAACCGTCATGTGTATTATCGGCGGAATATTGCTGATTCCGCTATTGACGGGCATTTACCTGTGGTGGCCGAAAACGGGCAAATTCAAAACCGCGCTGAGTTTTAAACGTCATGCCAGCACCACCCGATTCATTTACGATTTGCACAAAACCAACGGCGTTTACAGTTTTGCCATATTGCTGATTTTAGTGATTAGCGGCGTGCTGCTGGAATTGCCGGATTTTTTTAATCCCTACATCAATAAACTATCACCGCTTTATAAAATCCCCAGTTACCACTCGGATTTGTCTGCCAATGCGGCAAGAATTTCGCTGGATCAAGCCGCGCAAATCGCCTTGAAAAGGTATCCAGAAAGCCAATTGCGCTGGTTGGAAACCCCGAAAGATAGCCAAGCCGCTTATCGCATCATGCTCTACCAACAAGGCGAACCCAGCATGCGCTTCCCTAAAACCACGGTTTGGGTCGATCAATACAGCGGCAAAATCTTGGCAAACCGCGATCCCAGCTTGCAAAGTGCCGGAGATACTTTCATCACCTGGTTGCATCCCTTGCACAGCGGCGAAATCGCTGGCCTGATTGGACGTTGGCTGGTGTTTTTCAGTGGTTTTGTGCCGTGTGTGTTGTATGTCACGGGGGTGATGCGGTGGTTGCAAAAGCGTAAGGCTAAGTTTACGTAGGTGGTTAGGGAATTTGATTCCATTCATGCTTCGACAAGCTCAGCACGAACGGAATCAATTAGTTCAGCGATTCCTTAAGGTTTAACCAAAAACAAGTGATATGCCACAGGCCACTAAGGCATTTCCCGCAATTATGTAACCGTTGCTTAGGCAAGTTTTTTAGCTATTTTCAACAAACCCCAATCTAGCCGTACCCTGCGCACCAGCCCACCTGCATTGGCACAATCCATGCCCTGTAGAAAACCACAACACGGCTACCCGCTTGTCCTTTTCCGCAGATGACGTTTACCGAAGACGATATTTACCTGATTTTTTTAGACACCCGTCCGCAAATCCAACGCTTTGTCAGCCAGCGTATCCGTTGCCAAGACACCACTGCGGATTTGCTGCAAGAGGTGTACTTGCGCTTGCGTTTGTTGACGCCGCCACCGCGCAGCGAAACCGAAATCCGTGCGTGGTTGTTCACCGTCGCTTCGAACTTGTCGATAGATTATTTGCGTAGCCAAAAACGTCATGGTGAATTGCTTGCCCAATACGGCGATGATAAAACCGAAGCCGACCACCGCGCCGAACCGGAGCGCATCACCCAAGCCCAAGAGCAACTGTTCCACCTCCAAGCCGCCTTAGCGGAATTGCCCGATGCGTGCGCGGATATATTGTACTTAAGCCGCATCGAAGGTTTAAGCCATGCTGAGATTGCGGCGCAACTGGGCATCTCCACCAGTTGGGTGGAAAAACAACTCGCCCGCGCCTTAAACCATTGCCGCCAATCCCTTGATATACTGTGAACGGTCAATTTTGGTAGAGACGTTGCAATGCAACGTCTCTACAGCTCTAGCCCGATATGGGCAAAAGCTGACAACTTGACCGTTTGAAGTATAAGCACGGACAGTGTGGCGACTGCCACGCCGATTCGTTATAGTGATAAGCATTCCACAAACGCCACGCCGCCAATGATCGAAACACCCCAACAATTCCGCGAACGACTCAGCCAAGCCGCCGTCGCTTGGCAAGTGCGCTTGTCTTCCGGCGACGTGTCCGATGCCACCCGCGTCGAATTTGACCACTGGCGGCAACAAAGCGCGGCGCATGAACAGGCTTATCAAGAAGCCGTCCAGCTTTGGCAACAATTATCTAGCCCCTTGCAAGCCGACCGCCAACGCAGGTTAGCCCTTGCCGCCACGCAACAACGTCACCGTCAAATCCGCCGAAGGACGCTGGGGCTTGCCGTTGCCGCGTCATTCGTATTGCTGGTGCTGGCAGGGCTATTCCCCGATTATCTTCGTCATCCACTTGCCGATTACCGCACCCACATCGGCGATCAGACCTCCATCCAACTGGCGGACGGCAGCGTCATCCACATCAACACCGACACTGCTGTTAACGTCAGCCTAAGCAACAAAGAGCGACGCATCGAACTATTAAGCGGCGAAGCGGAATTTGACGTCGCCCACGACCGCACCCGCCCGTTCCGCGTTAGCGCCGGACACACCACCACCGAAGCCTTAGGCACGCGCTTCATCGTCCGTTACGACGGCAACGGCGGCAACGTCACCTTGCTGCAAGGAAAAATCCGCACCGCCGCGCCCAACACCACGGCAACCTTAAACGCAGGCCAGCAAATTGCTTTTCATGCCGATGATTTAGGAAGCGTGCAAAGCGCTGACGTGGACAGTGCCGAAGCCTGGCGGCACGGGCGTTTGTTGATGAATTTCGTACCGCTAAAACAAGCCATCGCCGAAATCAACCGCTATCGGCGCGGACAAATCCGCTTGCTGGACGACAAACAAGGCGAAAAGGAAGTGAATATCGCTGTTGATATTCAGCATATCGACGCTTGGCTGGAGGCTTTGGAGAGGACTATGGGGGTTAAGGTTGAGAGGTTGGAGAGATGGGGTTTGTTGGGTGAAGTTCACAGAAAAGGATAAAACCCTGAAAAATACGAACAATCTGTTTGTATTAACTTTTGACGAAAATCTATTAAAATGCTACTTTTTGTTAAAAATTAAACAAAATAAGCCAAAATATCATACGTTATGATTATAGATTTCACCGTCAGCAATTTTCGTTCAATAAAAAGTGAACAAATCTTTAGCTTGTATGCAGAAACGCCAGGTGGCTATTTGTTAGGTAATATCGCCTATCCTCCGGGTGATAAAGTGGGCGTATTAAAGTCTGCTGGTTTATATGGCGCTAATGCCTCAGGTAAATCCAACTTATTACTGGCGTTTCATGCCTTACAGTTCATTATCGTTGGTTCGGATGATTTAAAAGAGGGTGACGAAATTCCTTGTTATGACCCCTATCTGTTATCTGAAGAAAGTAAATCTTCACCTACACGATTTGAAATCGAGTTTTACGCCCCAAATCCTGATCTCAGCCAAAATGGCTCTGTACGTTACCGTTACTCCGTGGCGTTTACAGCGCACAGAATCATCGAAGAAAATCTGGTTTTTTATCCATCTGGGCAAGAAGCATTGGTTTTTGACCGTAAAGGAAATGATACATGGCAAACAATCCGCTTTGGCAGTTTGTATAAAGGCGGTAAAAAACGCTTACCTTTTTTTGAAAACAACGCTTATATAGCTAAAGCAGGGGATAGTGCCGACTCCCCTCAAATGATCCGTAATGTCTACAATTACTTTAGAAAGAATTTACATCACATCGGTATCAATGAACGTAAAGTCAAATTAAATTGGTTTGAAGAACCCAAGCTGGTCGAAAAAGTATCTGCCCTTTTGTCGCTAGTTGATACAGGCATTGCAAACATCCGATTCCAAGAATCAAGCGATTCTAGTGATATTAATATACCGGATGGTATCCCTGAAGAAATCAAAATGCGTATTCTGAAGGATATAAAAAATAAACCATTTTTTGCCCATTTAACGGACATTGGTAAAGACGAGTATTTCGAAGAAGCACGAGAATCATCTGGAACCCGAAAGTTTTTTGATTTAGCTCCAATTTTTATAGAGGTTTTGTCTAACGGCGGCGTGCTTATCATGGACGAACTCGATAACAGTATGCATCCGTTTATGGCAGAGCTGATTATTAAGCTTTTCAACGACCCTAAGGTAAATAAGGGTAATGCACAGCTTATTTTTTCAACACATAACATTAATTTGATGTCGCCAGAACTGTTAAGGCGCGATCAAATTTGGCTTACTGAAAAAAACGAAGGAGTTACCCGCTTTTTCTCGCTGGATGATTTTGATAAAAAGAAAGTAAAGCCACAAAGCCCATTTAACCAATGGTATGCAGAAGGCCGCTTTGGCGGGATTCCGGCGATCAATTACCAAGGTATCGTTGATTTATTTCAATCCGGTGATGCCAATGCCTAAACCAAGGAAGGGCCGCCCAGAACAACAATTAAAGCCGCTTTTACGTATTTATTGCGAAGGGGAAAAAACGGAACCTAATTATATTCAAGGATACTTGGACAAGTTTTTCCCGACTAATCGACGCTTGAAAGTTGTGAAGATTGAGGACACAAAAAAGAATACGCCAAAAGAATTGGTCGGCGTAGCTGTTATTGCAAAAAAACTCGCAAATAAAACTGGTTTAAGTGACGCATTTTGGGTTGTCTATGACCGCGAATCTAAACAAAAATATTCTGATGCCCTTCATTGCAAAGCATACGATGCCGCACAAAAAAATAATATTTCTGTTGCGCTTTCTAATGTCTGTTTTGAAATATGGTTGCTTTTACATTTGGAAAACACTACAGCACCTTACAGTTGCTACGATGATTTAAGGAATAATAGTTCGCTGCGTAAGCATTTAAAAGTCAGAGGCATCCAAGATTACGATAAAGGCGCGGAAGATATATTCAATTTTTTTAGTGAAGAGGAAATAAAGAATGCTAGAGACAGGGCTCGTAGAATGAACGCGCAGACTCAACAAAGTGCTAATTCTTCTCAAACTAAACCTTATCATTTGAATCCATATACCGATGTTTATAAGTTGCTTGATGCAATTGACGAGATTGCTCGAAAAGGAACTTAAGCCGTAATTTTCTTTCTAGTTGATAATTATCTAGCCCACCCGCGACAATTTGCCACACCCAAACCCACTACGGTTTCCCCCCATCCCAACCGTTCCCATTGTGATTATCTTCATCACTGGGAATTCTTCATGCGTAAAACAAAAACCTCTTTCAAAACAGGCAAGCCCAAGAACAAGCCTTCGTCCGAGCTGCTGGCTTTACCCTTATGTGTTGGCTTGCTGACCTTAACGCTGCCGCTTGCCAGCCAAGCCGATAGCACTGCCGTTAGCCATAATCAGCGTTTTAATATCGCCCCGCAACCTTTGTATTCCGCGCTCAACCGTTTGGCGGAGCAGTCTGGGGTGCAGTTTGTTTATAGCGCGGAGCTGGTCAAGGGCTTGGATTCGCCGGGGGTGAGCGGCAATTACTCGCTGTCGGCGGCGTTAACTAAATTGTTGGCGGGTTCTGGGCTAGGCTATCAGCTGGGCAAAGGCAATACCGTGACTTTGCAAAATTGGCTGAAACCCGTCGCGGCGACTCAGGCGGCTGGGTCGCAATCGGCGGTGGATTTACCGATGGTGAAGGTGATGGGTAAGACGGAAGAACCTGATTCGTCAGACCCTTATAATTCAAGTTACAACCCTGCAAATGCGACCACGGCAACCAAAACCGATACACCGTTGATGGAAACGCCGATGTCGGTCAAGGTCATTCCGCAACAAGTGCTGCGCGACCAACAAGCGGTGCGTATTGACAAAGCTTTGGAAAACGTCAGCGGTGTTTATCAACAACCGTCGTCATTAGGCGAAATTTCATTTTTCTCAATCCGGGGTTTTGGTGGCTACGATGGCAATAGCAGTTTCCTGTATCGCAATGGTGTCCGTGGCAGTTTCGCAGGTGCTGATGCCTCGTTTCCTGATATGGCCAATATCGAACGTATCGAGGTGCTAAAAGGGCCGGCTTCGATTTTGTACGGGCGTGTTGAGCCTGGCGGCATGGTCAATCTGGTCACTAAACAGCCGTTGGATATTCCGTATTATTCGCTACAACAACAGTTTGGTTCTTTCGACCATTACCGGACTAGCGCCGATGCGACTGGGCCAATCACCAAAGATGGCTCACTGGCTTATCGCCTGAATTTGGCTTATGAAAACAAAGGTTCATTTCAAGATTTTGTCAATAGTGACCGCGTTTTTGTCGCTCCGGTAGTTCGTTGGAATATCAACGACAAAACCACCGCGACGTTTTGGCTAGATTACACCAAGGCAAATGACACCATTTTAGACACGATTCCTGCGCTTGGTAATCGCCCCGCGCCGATCCCGCGTAGCCGCAGTTACGGTGATCCGGCTAATGGGCAAATGTTGACCGAAGAGCAACGTTTTGGCTTCAATTGGACTCACGCTTTCAACGACGACTGGAAACTGCGCCATGTGTTTGATGCCCGCCACAATGAAAACTCGCTAGAGCCATATATCGGCAATCTGGGCATCGTTGACGAAAATGCCTGTACTCCGCAAGATTGCCAAGTCGCCCGTTACGGTCAATCGTTCAGGGGGCAGCCGCGTCATAGCACCGCCTATTTCAATTCCTTAGACCTGACCGGGCATTTTGATACCTTGGGTTTACAGCATACGATGCTGATCGGCGGAGATTATTGGCATAACACCTTTGAAGCCACAGGCAACGAAATCATTAATTTGTTCGGCGGGGAAATTTCTAATATTGATCTATATAACCCGCAGTATTCGGGCATTCCCTTGTCCATCTACCAAACGGCGGAGGGTTACAACCAGCCCAATAGCTCACAAGATTGGGCGGGCGTTTATGGGCAGGATCAAATCAAGCTGCCTTATAACATCCATGTGCTGGGCGGTTTTCGTTACGACAATGTGGCTTCTTATACCGAAGAGGCTGGCGTACCGACGCAAAACAAAGACCGCGTGTCACCGCGAGCGGCTTTGTTATGGCAACCCATTCCCGAACTGAGCTTATACGGCAATTATGTGGAAAATTTCGGCGCGGCAAGCGGTCAATCTGTCGGTGGTGGATTTTTGCCGCCACAAACCGCGAAACAATGGGAATTGGGTGCGAAAACTGAGTTATTAGACGGCAAACTCACGGGCAGCTTAGCGTGGTTTGACATTACCAAGCAAAATGTCGCCGTCCCTGATCCGACCAATCTAGCCTTGGCGCGGGCGGGTTATTTGTCCCCGGTAGGCGAAGTCCGTAACCAAGGTTTGGAGATTGACGTTGCGGGTGAAATCCGCCAGGGCTGGAAAATGATCGGTAGCTACGCCTACATTGATTCAGAAATCACCAAAGATAGTGCCTTGAACGGCCCAGTAGATGCGAATGGTGATCCCACCTTAACAGCCGGAAATACCGGGCATCAACTTTATGGCGTTCCGCAACATGGCGGCAGTCTTTGGAATACTTATCAATTTCAAAGCGGTGCAATACGCGGCCTTAAATTCGGCGCAGGTGTTTTGTTGCGCGGGGAACAACAAGCCAATAACGATAACACCGTCCAATTGCCTGGCTACGCGCTGGTCAATCTGCTCGCCGCTTACCAATGGAAAATGGGTGCTTCGAAAGTCACCGTCCAGCTTAATGTGGATAATCTGCTCGATAAAACCTATTACGCCGCTCAAGGATTTGGTGGCGGTACTGCGGGATTTGCTGGTGCACCGCGTTCGTTTTTAGGTTCGATTCGCATCGAGTATTAAACATGAGGAGGCTAACCCGCTTGAAAACTCGTCGCAAATGTTGGTTAGCCGTCCATCTCTGGTTGGGTTTGACGAAGCGAGACGGGATTTACAATCCCGTCTCTAACGTTTTGATGTTACCACCCCTCTTTATGAATCATACGGTAAAACCTGCGGACGGGGGAACATGCCCCGTCCGGCTGTAATTTCCGCATCAAAAATAAATCAACGGAAATAATAGCATAGGCGTAGGGCGGTTTCGCGCTAGCAAACCGCCATGCCCAATGTAACACCGAGGCTTCGAAAAGGTGGATTGCTGGCGCGAATCCACCTTACGTAATACACCTTACGGGTTAAAATTCATAAGAAATCGTACTTAATACATTGAAAGGCATCGCGGGACGTAAGGCGTAACCCACTGAATCATAATAACGTTCGTCATTCAGGTTTTTCAAGTTTACTTGAGCCTTCCAGCCTTTGTACTTGTAAAAAACGCTAGCATCAAAGCGAACATAAGATGGCAATTGGAAGCTGTTGGGTAAAGTGGCTTCCCGCTCCGCCCCGTAATAAACCCCAGCACCAAAGCCAAGACCCCTCAGAGAACCTTGCATGAATTCATATGTTGCCCAAGAACTTAATAAGTGCTGGGGAATATTGAATGGTCGGTCTCCGATAGTAAATTCATCGTCCTCGGTGATCTTTGCATCGGTCAACGAGTAAGAGCCAATTAGCCTAAGCCCTTCAAGTGGTGAGCCAGTGAGATCAAACTCCACCCCTTGGCTGCGTTGTTCCCCGATTTGGGTAGAAGAACCGCCGCGAGAGATAGTCACATTGCTTTTTTTCAAGTGATATAAGGCAAGATTGGCGCTCAGCTTGTCTTTAATAAAGTCATGGCGCATACCAATTTCATACTGTTCACCTTGTTGGGGCTTAGCAGCGGTGTCATTCAGCCCCGGCCCATAAATTGACGGGGTGATAGAATTCGACCAACTGGTGTAAAAACTGGTTGAGTCGAATAGCTGGTAAACCAGCCCGACGCGGGGAGAATAATCAAAAATTTTCCCCTTATCGACAAAAATGCCGAAGAAATCATAATAAGCTGTGGTGTCGTACCAGTCGAAACGCCCGCCGTGCAAGAATTTCAATTTCGGTGTCAATTCAATCAAGTCTTGATAGTACAAACCCACGTTATCGGTTTTTGCATCGACAAGGTAGTTAAAATCGAAGACTGGCGTATTGCCATACACCGGATTAAGAATATTTAAAGGCGGCAGATTTGATCGGGTAGTTGGATAATTTTGTCCGAATTCACTATGTTCAACACCTAAAACAATATCGTGCTTGATACCCCATGTGTCGAATTTACCGAACAACTCGTTTTGCCATGTATAAGTAGAATCTGATATTTTCTGGTCATCAATTCTTCTTGAAACAGTTAACGTTGCCGGATCGATAGATCTTGGATAGGTATATTGCCATCTTCCGTCGGTAATCGATGCGTTAAAGCCAGACCGGAAACGCCAGTCTTCATTAAAACGGTGTTCCAAAATTGCCGTAACCGAACCGGCATCAAAGGTTTGGTTGTTAAAACCTGGCTCGCTGACGTAGCGATTTATTGGCAAGTTAAAACTTAAGGGATCGACTGGCAAGCCAGAGTCGACCGTACCATTAAAACTCGTGTATTGTCCGAGTAAGGTAAAAGAGGTATCGGGCGTAATATCCCATGACACGCCGGGTGCAACTGTAACATTGTCGTTTTCCACGTAATCCACAAAACTGTTGCTGCCACGATAGGCAAAATTTAAGCGATACCGTAGCGACTTATCAGTTTTAAGGGGGCCGCCGATATCGAAAGAGGGGCGGTAAAGATCGTAACTTCCGAAACTCATTTCTGCGTGATAGTAAGGATCGTAGAGCGGTTGCTTAGAAATGACGTTCGCTTTGCCGCCGATGGATGCTGCGCCGCCATACAAGACTGACGACGGGCCTTTCATCACTTCAATCCGGTCGACATTGGCTTGCTCAAAACTCGGTAAGTAACCAAATTGCCGGAAGCCATCCCTGAGTAAAGACGACTGGCCTTCATCGGAGTTAAAGCCGCGTATGGCAAGCCTTGGCGAGCTAGCACCCATGCCACTATCTCCAGCAGATTGGCTGATACCGCTGATGTTGTCGAAAGCATCCTGGAAATTGACGATACCCCTATCCTCCATGACCTGATGCGGCACAACTTGCACGGATTGCGGAATATCTCGCAACGGGACTGAGCCTTTTAGTGCTGTTGATGAATTCTTGACTGTGTAATCGGTATTGTAAGGATAACCGTCGCTTAAAGACTCGGAAATACCGTTGTCGGCAGTCGCCTTAACCGTAACTTTCGGCATCATATGGACTTCATCGCTGGCTTGTTGCACGGAATTTTGCCCCGAATCGAGGGCTTTCACCAAAGTCAAGCTCCCGCTTCCAGTAGATTTAACCGCCAAACCTTTCCCCGCCACCAGCTTATCCAAAGCCTGTTGCGGTGTGTAATTGCCATAAACCGGATTAGCACGGACATCCCGCGCCAAGCCAGCCGGAAAACCCACCTGCCAATCGCTGGTGGCGATAAAAGCATTGAGTGCGTCCGCCAAGGGTTGTGCGGGAATGTTAAATTGTTGGGTTTGGTTGCCCGCAGCTAATGTTAGAGGCGATACACCCAGTACGGGTAAAGCCAAGGCAATCGCGAGGGTGAGTTGGCGCAATGCGCCGGGGGTATTGTTTGTGTTTGGGTGCATGGTCGCTCCTGTGTGCCGTTAAGAAAACCGCGCTTTTGCCGCGCTTAGGAGACGAGACGTTTCAGGATTGGGATCACACACTTGGGGTGGAAAGTTTTTTGCGGTAAAACGACGGGGTACTTTGATTGCTGATAGGGATTTAATGATTGCCAGTATTACCAAAGCAAATCAATTTTCCTTAGTCACCCATAATGGCAAGCCCTTTGACAGGATTGAAAATTTGAAGTTGGTGCGTTGGTTGTAATTCACTCGGAAAATAGCCGTTTGGTTTCTACTTTTAGGACGATTAATACCTTTGTACACCTCGGTATTGAAAATCGCATCCCAAATGGTATGCTAAACTACCAACAAACCTCAGAGAATTGTCTTATGTCAGTCAAAATACAAACCAGTTTACGTCTTGATGCGGAAAAGTTTACGGAAGCCAAGGTCATACTTTCCCAATTGGGTATGAATTTCAGCGAAGCTGTCAACATCTTCACGAGTTTGATTGTTGCCAATCAGGGCTTGCCTTTCAATGTTGCCTTACCCAATGAAGACACCAAAGCGGCAATGTTGGATGTCCGTGCAAGAAAGAATCTGGAAACCATCACGCTGGAATCGCTGGTGAGTGAAACGATTGCCGAATGAAAAGCTTGTGCCGTCATAAAACCTTTATTAAATATTTGCGTAACGTTCGCCTGACCGACAGCCAAGCAACCAAACTGTTTTTGTACGTTGCCAAGTTGTTAAATGATGAAAGTTTGCCACCTGAAGCCAAAGATCATGCTTTGCAGGGTGAATGGGGAGATTTTCGTGAATTGCATTTGGGCGGCGATATGTTGCTGTTATCAGACGGATGGGCAAACTGTTTATTTGACCCGTTTAGGCAGCCACGCCCAACTTTTCAAAAGTATGTGAAGGCTCTAAGACTTCAACACCGTCAAATACGGCGAAATAGTAATGATTTTCGCGCCAACAATATCGGCTAAGTTATGGATGACGGCGGCGGTATTGTCGAGTTTGTAATTCCCAGTGATGCGGGTTTGTCCCAGTTTGGTATCGGTTATCAAAATCACACCGGGATGATAACGATCCAGTTCGGCAAGCACTTGCGCGAGGGTTTGGTCTTGGAAAATCAGGCGGCCTTTTAGCCACGCGAAACTACGGGTGGTATTTATGGGTGTGGCTGGGCTGACGTTGCTAGGGCTTATTTCAGTCTGTTGTCCGGCAGTCAGTTGCACATTTCCGCTGATTTCTCCGGCGCAAGCGACGATACCGCTATCTACGTCCACTTGAGTTGTTTCCCCTGTTTTTACGGTAAAACGTGTGCCGACCACGCGCACTGTGCCTTGTTCTGTCGCCACAATAAACGGCTTAGTTTTATCCGGCTGCACTTCAAAAAACACTTCCCCTTGCAAGAGTTTGATGCCGCGTTGCGACTCGCTAAAGTTAAGCGTGACAGCAGAATCGGTGTTTAAGATCATCGCCGAGCCATCCGCCAATGCAATTCTCTTTTGCTCGCCCGTGGCTGTGACGTAATCGGCCTGCCAACGGTTGATAATTCCAGAAGCGATTGTTAACCAACTGCACACTAAAACTATCGAGGCAGCCGTTGCCCAACGCATGGCTTGGTTGCGTTTGTGAGTGACCGGAAAGGGAATGGCGGCGTACTGGCTTAAGGCTTGGTTTAATGCGGGGGATTGCCAAAGCTGTTCAACTCTATTAAATGCCGCCTGATGGGCGGGATTTTCTGCAAGCCATTGTGCAAAGGCGGTTTTATCGCTGTTGCTGACTTGACTGTCTTGCAAACGGGCGAACCAAGCTAAAGCTTGGTCTTGCGCGTAGCTGTGTGGGCTAGTTGAATCCGGTTCGGGATGATGGGACATGGCGGTTGCTTTTATGGGTTCAGCAGCATTTTATCAGCATCAGGCGATTGTGCCATGCTGTTAAAAGGTGTCATCACCTTGGGCGACGAGAAGATGGGCGACAGCGGCCTGGATATTTTTTTCGACAGCACTGCGGGAGATCCCCAAATGGATGGCGATGCGCTCATAAGGCCAATGATGGAAGCGATGCAGCACCAGACAAGTCCGTCGCCGTTCTGACAAACGCTGTAAGCCATCTAGCAATAATGCCACTTGTTGTTGGTCAGCGACGATTTTCTCCGGCGTAGGCAGGGTGACTGGCATACTTTCGTAACGGCTGTCGTCATCGTCGGTTGAAGTTGTATCGGCAAGCGGCTGGCGGATGCGTTGTTTGCGCAGATAATCCAGGGCAAGATTACGCCCAATCTGAAATAGAAACGACTGCGGAAAGGTAATTTCTTGTGTTGTTGATGCCTGCAAAAATTTCAGGTAAGTGTCCTGCGCCAAATCTTCGGCGGTTTGCGGACAGCCGACGATGCGGGCAAGGGTATGGATGAGGCTGTGCCGATGATGTAAAAATACATCGTCGGCATTATTTGCGGTGATGCTCATGACTACGTTATCGCACGGCTTTAGTGGAAGAATGACAGTTAGCCAATTTAGCAAAACCCGCGCCATAAATAGGGGCTTTCATCAAAGAATATGCTGCAGAGCCGATTAGCTCGTGGATTTTCTGGCGTTGTTAAACGTATAGATGATCTATTGATGGTAACTTGGGGAATCAGCAATAGAGACAAAAACCATAAAACTGTGGCATATCACGCAGCCATTATGGCATTTGCCATAATTTATTAAATCTTAACTAACAGCAACTTACCGTAAAGCTAATCGAGTCAAGCTATTATTGACATTGGTACAATTTCTGCATAAGCCCATGCTATCCCTTTTGAGACGCCGTTTTTGCATGAGCCAACACCCTAGTCCCGTTTCTGGTCAGGATTTAACCGAATTTTATCGCGACCGTCATCCACAATTGCAAAACTATCTGTATTGGCAAGTCCGCTCGCAAGAAATCGCAGAAGAACTGGCTCAGGAAACCTATTTACGTTTTTTAAAACAAGCCACGCCGCAGCCTATCCTTGATCTGAACGCCTTCTTATTCACTATCGCTGCCAATCTCGCCCGCGACCATCTTCGTAGCAACAAACGCCAACAACAGCGTGAGTTTATCCCGCTCGATACTGAAATCGCCGATGTTAAACCTAGCCCTGAGGACATCGTCGCCAACTACTGTTTGGAGAGTCAATTGCAACAAGCCATCGCTAATTTGCCGGAAAAGACGCGGGAAATATTTCTGTTATATCGGGTTGACGAACTCAGCTATAAGCAAATTGCTTCGCGTTTGGATATTTCCGAACGCACGGTTGAATATCACTTACGTCAAGCGCTGTTGTTGTGCCGAAATTTTTTGACAAACTTATGAGACGGGTTTAAAAAAACTGCTATTTTGTCATTTCTCCCCATATCCCGTTTTGGAGTCCGCGTTATTAACCCCATCCCTGCACCGCCCGTGTCTGAACCGTTATTTACCGAAGCCACCACTTGGTTTTTCCGTTTATCGGCTGAAGACATCACCCTTGCCGAATGTGAAGCATTTGACCACTGGCTAATTAGCAGCCCGCAACATGCCGAAGCCTGGCAAGCGGTGCAGCAACTTTACGCCGCACTGGAAGCGCCCGCTAAAACCATCCGGCAACAAGGCTTGCCAGTGTCGACAAAACCCATCCGCCGGCGTTTTTCCTTTGCTCAAGCTGCATCTGTGATAATGGTTTGCGGGTCGGTGCTGATGGTTTATTGGCAACCAGATGTCCTGCAAAACCTGCAAAGCGATTACCACACGGCAACTGGCGAACAACGGCAAATCGTCTTGGCGGACGGTTCTAAAATCTTGCTCAATACCGATAGCGCGGTGACAGTGGATGTGGCAAATACGGAACGCAAAGTGCGATTGCTGCGAGGCGAAGCGTTTTTTGAAGTTGCTCATGCGCCGCAGCGTCCGTTCTGGGTAGAAGCCGGAGTCGCCCGTGCGCGGGTGACGGGGACGGCGTTCAGCGTTGGGCGTGATGTCGATGCTGTCACCATTGCCGTGGTTCAAGGCCGAGTGGAAACCAGTACCGAAGGCAGTCCCGGACGCATCACGCCTTTGACGGCGGGTGAATCAGCCCGTTATCAAGATCAGCAATTGGCAGGTGTCCAGCACATCGACGTGCAAAAAACCTTGGCGTGGCGACAAGGGCAGTTAGTGTTTGTGCAAGCGACTTTGGCGGATGTGGTGGCGCAAATCAACCGCTATCGGCCTGGACGTTTGCTGATTACCGACGAGCAACTCAAAAACCGCCCGATTACAGCGGTGTTTTCGGTTAATCGTTTGGACGATGCGGTGAAGGCTTTGGAGCAGACCTTTGGCGTTCGGGCGCGGCGGTTTGCCGATTATTGGGTGCTGTTGGGGTAGTTCGCATTATCGCTTGATTCAGCTAAACAAACTAAAGGGAGTCGCTATTTTTGACGAAAGATTTCCCTTGCTCCTGCGTGGAAATCGTCAAAAATGCCGCGACTAATTAAATTGCTTCGCAAGCCCCAGCCGTCCTGGTCACTCGTTCGCCACCCAACAAGGGGTGGCTCACATGCTCTCCAATGACTCGACGCGATTTCGGATTGTCTGCATTTTCACTACGCTTCGCTCCGTGAAAACACAGACCCTATCGCTTCTGGGGACTACTCGACTCCTGTCTCGCAGCGGACGAAAATGGCAGGAACTTAATTTAATGAAACACTAACAATAGTTCGGACAGTTTTTGTAACGATTTGATTTTAAAGTTTTTTAAAAACCCTACTCAGAAAATTAAAGTTGTTAATTTTCAATTAGTTATATTTTTTGTGTTTGTCATTTCATAAAAACTGTCCGAACTATTGCAAAGAGGTTTACTTTATGCCTGTCAGTGCTTTGAAAGCCCACTATGATGGTCAACACATTTTACTGGATGATCCCTTTGACTTGCCTGTCAATGCCCAACTATTGATTACGGTGCTACCCAGCGAAAGGGAAAGCGATTTGGAATCTTGGTTAACTATCGCCAGCGAAAGTTTAGCCAGTGCTTACGGTGATGAAGAGCCAGAGTACTCGACCGCAGATGTCAAATCATGAAAGAAGGTAGTGTGGTATTAACACCATTGCCGCAACAAGGCGGACGTATAAAAAATCGCCCCGCCATTTTATTACGTTTTATGCCTCCGTTTGGCGACTGTCTTTTGTGTGGTGTTAGCACGCAGTTACAACAAATCGTTGTAGGTTTTGACGATAGTATTGATAAAGATGACCCTGACTTCGCAAGCAGTGGCCTGAAGGCAGCCTCACTCATTCGCCTTGGCTTTTTGGCAGTACTACCCGCCAAGCAATTGATCGGTGCGATTGGTGAAATTTCTACGGAACGCCATCAACGTTTGCTTGAGCGATTGGCGAATTATTTATGCTCGTCAACGTATTAATCAATTTCCTCAATTTCTAAAAATTCACACCTCAAAAAAATTTCAAAAACTCCCTAGGGATTTCCATCCTGCCATCGTCCTTGATAACTATGGGTAACTATAAACCCAGTCACAAATACGATGAAACCAATGGAGAACCCTATGCTTGTAAAGCCACCTGTCTATTTCCGTTCCCGCCACAAACCTAAACCTGCCAACACATTGCCCAGTAGCCTTTTGTTAATCGCACTGGCAGTGTCCCATGCCGTGCAGGGCGCAGAATACGAAACCAAAACCGCAGCCAGCCAAACAACCGACTACCAGATTCGTCCACAAACACTCGACAAAGCATTGGTGGATTTCTCGATGCAATCAGGAATGCAAGTCGTCGCTGACGGTAAACTTACGGCGGGAGTCGCCTCGCCCGGTGTGTCAGGCCGATATGCGCCGGAACAGGCTTTGCAAATGTTGTTGGCGGGTTCAGGTGTAGCGGTTCAATCCAGCCGCAATGGTATGGTGACTTTGCAGAAAGTGGCGCAGACCGTTCCGGCAAAGCCTGTCATACCGCAAGCGGCGACAGATTTACCGACAGTGAAGGTGACCGGGAAAAACGATAGTTATGACGATGATCCGACCAATCCGCGAAATAAAAGCTATACCGTCATTAACAGCAGTACTGCGACCAAAACTGACACGCCCATTTTCGATACCCCGGTTTCCGTGCAAGTCGTGCCTAGGACAGTGCTGGACGACCAAAAAACGACACGGCTCAAAGATGCGCTGGAAAATGTCAGCGGCGTAAGGGCGCAGCCGACCTTGGGTGAAGGCAATGGTTTTATTATTCGCGGCTTCCGCAATGGCAGGGTATACCGTAATGGCCTATTGGCTAACGGTGATGGCTATCCATCCGAGTTTGATACTAGCAATGTGCAAAGCATTGATGTGCTGAAAGGCCCGGCGGCTGTTCTGTTTGGTCGAATCGAACCCGGCGGGCTGATTAATATCACCACCAAAAAACCGCTGGACATCCCTTATTATTCGCTGGAACAGCAATTTGGTTCATATGACTTGTATCGTACGCAATGGGATGCTACCGGCCCTGTGACTGACGACCACAAGCTGCTTTATCGGTTTACCGGCGCTTACCAGAACAATAATTCATTCCGGGATTTTGTCTTTACGGATCGGATGATGGTCAACCCCAGCCTCACTTGGCGGCCATCTGATAAAACTGACCTGACCTTGAGCGTTGAAGGCTTAGATCAGGATTATCAGTCGGATTTCGGCATTCCCGCTATCGGCAAGCGTCCGGCACCGATTCCGCTTGGTCGATCACTGGATGACCCGAATAGCCCAGTCGATCATATCTCCAAAACCCAAGTCAGTACCGAGATCAATCATCGCTTGAATAACGATTGGGCAATCCATAACCGTTTTTTGGCTAGTTTTGATGATGAATATTCCGCTTTTTTCAATCCAGCCCCCACGTTTGGCCCCGCTGCGGATGCTTTGCTGCCGGATGGCACCCTAAAGCGCAACGTATTTGGTGACACCACTGCGAATGAGTTGTACACGACCAACTTGGATTTGACCGGAAAATTTCAGCACGGGTTTTCCAGGCATGACGTTCTGGTGGGCTTCGACTACTTCACGAATACCATGAAATACTACTCTTTTGGTGAATACGAGATACCTAATGATGCGCTGGACATTAATATTTTTAATCCTGACCCAAGCTATGGCATTGATCCTGCGCTTATTCAAGAAACCTTGTCGCGCCCTGCGGCCTGCTGTGCTGATGCAGGTTATTTATTTGCTAAAAACGAATGGTATGGTGCCTATTTCCAGGATCAGATCACGCTTTGGGACAAGCTGCACATCCTAGGAGGCGGTCGTTATGATTGGGCAACTACAGGCGCGTCTTATAGTAATTCTTTTGCCGCCGCCGAAGCGACTTTGCCATCAAACAAAGATGAAGGCTTTAGCCCACGGGTCGGCATTCTTTATCAGCCCATCAAAGAACTGGGGATTTACGGCAATTGGACGACCTCGTTCAACGCCAATAATGCCCCCGCTGATAATGGCACAACCTTTGAACCACAAACAGGTGAACAATTTGAAGCGGGCTTAAAAACCCAGTTGTTCGATGCCCGTTTGCTGGCAACCTTGGCGTATTACCATCTCACTAAGGACAATATCCTTGTACCCAATAACGATACCCCTGCGCTTTTTGACAAGATTGCCAATAAGCAACGTAGCCAAGGGATTGAACTGGATGTGACAGGGCAGATTACCGATCAGGTCAGCCTGATTGGCAGCTATGCCTTTACCGATGCCCGTGTATTGGTGGATCACGGCGGCGATACCGCTGGTAACCGGATGAGTAATGTCCCTGAACATGCAGGCAGCTTGTGGGCTAAATTCGATGTTAATGGCTATGTTGCCCAGAAAGGATTTAGTTTTGGTGTGGGCGGCGTAGCTGCCGGTGAGCGTGAAGGCGACTTTGACAACAGCTTCCAATTGCCGGGTTATGTCAGGATGGATGCCTTCGCGGCTTACAAAATGAAAGTGGGGGCAACCAAAATCACCACTTCGTTCAATATCCGCAATCTATTGGATAAGGACTATTACGAATCGACAGACCCCTTCCAAAACATCATACCAAGGCTGGGCATTTATCCGGGGGCCCCGCTGACGGCGATTGGTTCTGTGCGCGTGGAGTATTAAGCTATAAGAAAGCCTAACATCTTCAACTGATAAGCATTTTAGTAGGGTGGGCAAGGCTTTTTTGCCCACCAAAATGAATGTTTGGAATTTCATGGTGGGCAAAAAAGCCTTGCCCACCCTACGGAATTTTATGGGCTTTAAGTGGCACTGAATTCGTTAAGCCGCTTGACAGTGCATTTTGTAGAGCTATTGGCACCTCATGAACCGATTTTTGATCCACCCAAGATGATTCAACCCAACACCAAACAACCACATCTTGCCAAACTCAAAGCCCGCCGCAAAACATGGTTGGCTGTGCATCTTTGGCTGGGTTTGGGCTTAGGATTGTTCCTGTCCATTTTCGGCATCACCGGCAGCATTCTGGTGTTCCATGCCGAAATCAACGAACTGCTTAACCCGCAATTATTGACCGTCACCGTGCCGGAAACCCAGCCAGCCTATCGCCCTTTAGCCGTTATTTTCCAAGCCGGACAGGCGGCGATGCCGGAAACAGCGGTTAATACTTTTGCGGATTATCCGCGCAATGATACGGCGGCTTTCAAGCTGTTATATACCTTGCCCGTAGGCGATGCCGTCACCGAAAACTGGGAGGTTTACGTCAACCCTTACAACGCGCAAGTTATCGGCAAACGCCTGATGTCCCGCTCTGACAACTTCATCCCGCAGACCTTCATCGGTTTGGTTTTTGAATTGCATTATGCTTTGTTGCTGGGCGAGGATTTAGGTTATACGGTAGTCGGCATCATGGGCTTGTTGCTGATTATTTCCGTGCTGACGGGCTTGATCCTCTGGTGGCCTTTGACCGGAAAATGGCGGCAAGCATTGACCATCAAGCGCAAAGCCAGCGCAGAACGCTTGAATTTTGATCTGCATAAAACGTCCGGCTTTTACACCACGGTGGTGCTGGTTCCGGTTTTATTTTCCGGTGTGTACATGGATATACCTGAGCGCGTCGTTCCCGTTTTAGAACTGTTCTCGCCCGTCACTTACCGTTACTGGTTCCAATCACATTCGCCCGCCAATCCCAAACCCATCACCTTGCCGGAAGCGGTGGCCATCGCCGAACAACGTTATCCCACAGGCCGCCCCGATTGGCTGTACGGCGCATCATCGCCGACCAGCACGTATACTGTCTGCAAAGACGGTGTGGCGGAGCAGGGCAGTTGGCTGCATCGCCGCTGCGTAGTGATCGACCAATACAGTGGCAAAATCTTGGATGTGGACGACCCAAGTATCGGCACTGCGGGCGAAGTGTTCACGCACTGGCAATGGCCTTTGCATTCCGGTCAGGCGTTTGGTTGGACGGGGCGGATTTTGGTGTTTTTGTCAGGTCTCGCGTGTCCGCTGTTGTTTGTGACGGGCGTGATCCGTTGGATGCAAAAACGTAAAGCAAAAAATCGGGTACACGCCCGTGCCAGCAAGGCTGAATCTTAATTAAATACGTCATTTCACACAGTCAATAGGTGAAATAACACAGTTCAAAATGTGAATATATTCTTTTTACTATCAGAGTATTGGCGTGTTATTGCAGGCAAATCAAGGCTTGCTCGAAACAGGGAATATCGACCAATACAGTTGGTATAAATCATGCTGAATAGGTCACATTCTTCGCCAGTGTTTTACCTCAATGAATTCCTTGTCCAATATCGAAATTGCCGCTCTTGTTCAAGCTTATGACGAGGAGTTGCGTCGTGTGATGGCACGGCGCTGTGGTTGCATAGACACTGCCGCAGACATTGTCCAAGAAACCTACCAGCGTATGTTAAGCGGTAACCTGTGGCAACAGGCAGAAAATCCACGGGCTTTGCTGCATCGTATCGCCGCGAATTTGGCGGTTGATTACGAACGCCGCGCCGCAGTCCGCAACCGCCATGTCACCAGCGAAAATATAGCAACCGATTGGGTTGCCGAAATCGATAGCCGCCAGCCGGACGCGGTGCTTGCTAACCAACAACGGCTGCAACAACTTAGCGTCGCCATCGAAGCCTTGCCGCCCAAATGCCGTACTGTATTTATGCTGCGAAAATTCGATGGCTTAAGTCATGCCGAAATCGCCGAGCGTTTGGCTATTTCCCGCAATATGGTCGAGAAACATTTGCGCCATGCGTTAACGGTATTACATCAGCTAGATGACGAGTAAACGTATGCCAGACCTTTCAGGTTTCAGTACCCTCTAGGGCACAAGAAACCTGAAAGGTCTTCTTTCTATGAAGAATCCCTCCTGTTTTGCCCTTACCGAACGTCTTATAATGGCAAGCCTTATTTAGGAAGCCATTGCCATGAACCAGCCGACAGAAACTGACCGCCGTAGCGCTATCCACGAAGCCGCCATTAATTGGTGGGTGCGTTTGGATGCTGATGCCGACGATTCAAGTCAACAAGAAGCGTTCCAGCAGTGGTTAGCCGAAGATTCCGCCCATGCGGCGGCGTTTGCTGAAATCAGCCGTTTATGGGGGGAATTGGATGCCTTGAAACCGCAACTGCCGCCGCTGGGATTGGTCGCGACCAATCTCAAAACCCCCATCAGACGCAGCCAATCAATACGAAAATATGCGCCCTTGGCTATGGCGGCAGCCGTATTGTTGTTTTGCTTTAGCCCGCTGTGGGTTTGGCTACAGGCCGATTACCAAAGCCCGGTCGGTGCCAGCCGCACTCTCCATTTAAGCGATGGTTCTACGGTTGTCCTAAATAGCGATAGTGCGCTGGCGGTTAATATAAATTCCCAGACTCGTGAACTCAGCTTACTAAAAGGCGAGGCTTGGTTTCAGGTTAGCCCCGATCCAGGGCGTCCGTTCCGTGTCCATGCAGGTGACGGCTCGGTGACGGCATTGGGTACGGCGTTTAACATCCATGTCGGGGAAGGACAGACCGAAGTCACGGTGACTGAACACCGCGTCGCTGTCCTGTTGGATAGCGGCATCTCAACGACCAACCTTCAACAAGGTGAGCGGGTGGTTTACAGCCGCCAAGCGATCAGCCCCGCCGAAGCCGTGGATACCCAGGCCGCGACTGCTTGGCAACGCGGCAAATTGGTGTTCCAAAACCGTCCGCTAGGCGAGGTGCTGGCGGAGCTGAACCGCTACCATCACGGCTATTTCGCCATCACTGACAGCGCACTGGCGCAGCGGCACGTCAACGGCGTGTTCCGCACCGACCAGCCGCTGGCGGTGATTGATGCCTTACAAAACTCACTAAAACTGCATTCCACCCGTCTTGGCGGCTACTGGGTGATTTTGCATCAGTGATGCGTTGTTCTTTTCGGTAGGGTACGCTGTGCGTACCTTCCACATTGATTTATAAGATATTGTTTTAAGGTACGCACAGCGTACCCTACAAAATTAGCAAAAACTTTTAACGTCAACCTCCTGTTTTACCGACTGGCTGCGTCTTACTCACATTAGCCCCAGCCAATCAAAGGAGATTCCATGACTTTTACCCCCAAAACCATTAGCAGACTTTTGTCCGTGCCAACGGCATTGATGCTATCAACCGCTATCCATGCCGAAAACACCAACCGTTCCTTACAAATACCCGCAGGACAGCTATCGACTGCGCTGAACCAATTGGCGGAAGCTAGCGATTTGCAGATGGTTTACGATACTGACATGACCCAAGGTCTGAAAAGCCCAGCACTCAGCGGCAATTACACGCCTACCCAAGCTTTACAAAAACTTTTGCAAGGCAGTGGGCTAGGCTATCAACTTGCCGATAACGGTACGGTCACTATCGTCAGACAAGCGCCAACGGTACAGCCGCAAAGCACCCAGACCGCGCCGGAAGCGGCGGTATTGCCGACGGTGCGGGTGAAAGGCCAAGCCGAAGACGATACCGCCTGGGCAACCAGTCCATACAACACCGATTACAATCGCCCGAATGCAACCACGGCAACCAAAACCGATACACCGATTATGGAAACGCCAGTATCCTTGCAAGTCGTTCCGCAACAAGTATTAAAAGACCAGCAAGTGATTCGTCTGGAAGATGCTTACCGAAATGTCAGCGGCGTTCAACCCGGTTTTGGCAATAATACCTTTTGGGATGAAGCCTATATCCGTGGTTTTATCACCAACGGCACCACTTTCCGCAATGGTTTCCGCCAACAATATTTTGCTTTTGAAACCGCCGATTTACAGCAAATTGACATTCTCAAAGGCCCTGCAGCGATCATGTTCGGGCGGGTGGAACCGGGCGGCGTTATCAATCAAATCACCAAAAAACCGCTGGCTAACCCTTATTATTCGTTGCAGCAGCAATTCGGTTCTTACGGTTATTACCGGACTTCGGTGGATGCCACCGGCCCCATCAATGCCGACAAATCCTTGCGCTATCGTTTTAACGGGGCTTATACCGATGCCACTTCCTTCCGTGATGTGGGGTTAGAGCGGGTGTTTTTGGCCCCGTCGTTTAGTTGGCAAGTCACGCCGGACACCGAAGTTAACCTATCGTTGAATTATCAGCATCAAGACACGGCGCTGGATGAAGGCTTGCCTTCGCAGGGCAACCGTCCGGCAAATGTGCCGCTAAAAACCAATTACTGTGATGATGAATGCCGTTTGCAGCATGACATGACCGCCATGTATCTGTCGTGGTCACATCACATTAACGACAACTGGACGATTCGGAACGGTTTTTCCGGTGCTTGGTATCAGGATTCCATTAAGGAGTTCGCCCACAATTCTAGCGTGGATGCAGCAGGTAATTTTGAGCAGATTCCTTATTTGTACGAAGAAGATAACAGCACTTACCAAACCTATTTCGATGTCAACGGCAAGTTTGATGTCTACGGCACTCAGCACAACACGCTAGTCGGTGTCGATTACTATTTGCGTGATTTTAAACAAGGCTTCAGAGGCGGCTATGATGTGATCCAGTCGCGCAATATCCACGATACCCGTCGCGATGTGTTCGACTTCAAAGCCTTTGCCGCATTGGGCGTGAACGAGTTCTATCCCAGCCAAGACGAATGGTTCGGGGTTTATTTCCAAGACCAAATCACGCTGTGGAAAAATCTGCATTTGTTAGGCGGTGGGCGTTACGATTGGGCAACTGCCAGAGCGGGTTTTTCCGAGATTTCCTCAGAAGCGGCGGCATTGACGGCAACCACCAGCCGCTATTTTTCACCCCGTGTCGGCCTTTTGTATCAAGCCTTGTCTTGGTTGTCGGTGTACGGCAATTATGTCGAATCGCTGGGGGCTAACAATGGCGGACGTTCGGCCGACGGCAAGCCATTCCAACCGCAAATAGGCGAGCAATTTGAGGCCGGATTTAAAACCGCATTTTTTGACGGGCGTTTAAATGCCACCTTGGCGTATTTTCACCTCACCAAAAGCAACACCTTAACGCCAGATTTGGACAACATCGGTGCCAGCAAAGCCATCGGTGAGGCACGCAGCCAAGGCCTTGAATTTGACCTAAGCGGCAACCTGACCGACCGTTTCAGCCTGATTGCCAACTATGCCTATACCGATGCCGTCATCACTAAAAGTAATGACGATAGCAGCCCAGAATTGCAAGTCGGTGCCAGCCTGCCGAATGTGCCGGAACATGCCGGTAGTGTTTGGGGCAAATACAGCCTGATACCGGAACGTTTGGAAGTGGGCGCAGGCCCGTACATGGCCAGTTCCCGACGCGGCTTTGGCCCAAACTTGGTGATGCCGGGTTATGTCCGGCTGGATGCTTACGCGGCATATCACTTTAATTTGGGCAAACAACGCCTGACCACCCAAGTCAACATCAACAATCTGCTCGATCAAGATTTCTTTAAAACCGCATCCAGCTTTGGCGAAGGCGCGTTGCCCGGCGATCCGTTGATGGTGATGGGTTCGCTACGGCTTGAATATTGATTGCACTGAAATAAATACTATTTTTGGTAGTGGTAAAAAATTAATTGATTGTACGAGAGAGGAGTCAAAAAACAGGTTTTTTGACGCCATCTTTGAAAAACAACAGCACGTTGATTTTTACCATTACCCTATTTTTTCAATTTGAAAGAGCATGGCAGATAACAATCACCGACGGCTGACACAGTTAAAACACCGCCGCAAACTTTGGCTGAATGTCCACTTGTGGTTGGGCTTGGGTTTGGGTTTGTTCCTTTCGCTGTTGGGCATGACGGGCAGTATCTTGGTGTTTTACGATGAAATTGATAAAGCCTTAAACGCCGAGTTAATGCAAGTGAATGCGCCACCGCATGGCGAAGCGGCTTTCAAGCCTTTCGCTGACATCATGGCGGCGGCAAACACTGCGCTGCCGACCACGGCAACAATAGATTTTGTGACTTTTCCTAGCGATGCCAAGGCGAGTTATGTGTTTAGCTACTTAAGGCCCGCATTAAGTGAGGCACACGATCAATGGCATCTTTATGTCAACCCGTATTCCGCCCAAGTTCTGGGCACAAAGCTTATCAAACAAGCCGATGACTGGGTACCGCGCAGTTTTATCGAATTTGTTTGGCAATTGCATTTTGCTGTGTTGGCAGGGGATATAGGTACGATAATCGTCGGTATTATCGGGACGCTGTTGATATTCTCAGTGCTGACGGGTTTAATTTTATGGTGGCCGTTGACCGGAAACTGGCGGCGCGTCCTGACCATCAAACCACGGGCTAGCGCCGAACGCTTTAACCACGACCTGCATCAATTGGCAGGGTTTTATAGTTTTCCGGTACTGCTTGCAGTGCTTTTGTCGGGCGTGTACATGAATCTGCCTGAACACTTTATGGCGGTGGTCAAGCTATTCTCGTCAGACACAAAAAGCTTTATGGATATGCCACACGCCAGTGCTGCCCAAGGCCGCCCGCCGATAGCGTTGGCAGATGCCTTATCTATCGTCCGCTCCCGTTATCCAGAGGGTCGGATTGATGGCTTAAGACCCGCTGAAGATGAACACAGTGGGCATTTTGTCCGCATCGTTGATGTGCCTGGACTTAGCGCGTTCTGGTCAGAACGGCAAATCTTTGTCGATCAATACAGCGGCGAGATCATCGACGTGCGCGATCCCAGCAACCGCCCTACGGCAGGACAAACGTTTGTCGATTGGCAATGGCCCTTGCACAGCGGCAAAGCCTTTGGTTGGACGGGGCGGATTTTGGTGTTTTTGTTAGGGTTGGCGTGTCCGGTCTTGTTTGTGACGGGCTTGATCCGTTGGTTGCAAAAAAGACGGGCAAAATCACGGAAAAGGTAGTTTTAAAAAAACTTTTATGCAGCTCCGTAGGTTATGCGATTTTTGCAATCCTGTTCCTAATGTTTTTATGATGTCGCCACATTCAGGAAACAAAATAGAAACGCTATGGACGGGTTTACAAAATCCGGTCGGTTGAGGCAAAACACAGGGCAAAGCAAAGTCTCAAAAACCGTTTTAAAGTGCTAAAAACTCAAGAAAAACGCTGGTGTATAATTTTCAATTCCATTACAAATTCAGGGGGCTACTATGAAAATCGCAACTATATTTTTAAGCCTATTGCTGGCGCAAGCTATTGGCACAGCCCAAGCCGGAAACCTTGCCAATGGCAGTTGGACACCGAAAAACTGCGGGGTCAAACCGAACCTACCAACGATTGTTGACAGCAATGTCGAAGCCTTCAACAAAAGCGTGGCGGCTATTAATACTTGGCAACAACAGGCAAAAGTCTATTTTGAATGCTTGGTCAAAGAAGCCAATACCGACAATGCCATCATCGCCGACAGCGCCAACAAAGAACAGGCGGCGTATCGGAAAAGCGTGGAAGCGATTGGTGTGGCGGCGGATGCGGCTAAGAAAAAACTGGAAAAATAGTAAATGGCTTAGGAGGCTATAGGTCACTAGGAAATTGCTAACGGGGGATGGGGGGGCTGCACCGACTATATCGGTTTTATGATGTTGCCACATCATTGAAAAAAAAAGACAAACTCTGTGGAATGGTTTAAAAAACCCGTCCGGCTGACCCCGTCCAGTTTTGGATTTTGAAAAGCGTAAGAATGGATTTGAAATTATTGAATGGGTACCAGTTTTTTGCTGGGTTGGGCCTTAGTAGACCGAATCAATAATTAGGCTCCACGAGTAACGGATTTTGCAATCCTCTTGCTTTCATTTTGATGCTGTCACTTCATAGTCGAAACAAGAGAACCTCTGTTAACGGATTTACTAAGTCCGTTCACAGAGGTTACGGCTTCAATTTGAGGAAAGCTAGAAGTGGCATTATTGTATGGGTATTTGTTTTACCGTATTGGCTAAAACGTAGAAGTCGTACTTGGTTTGCATGGCATGTCAGTTTTTGAAATCCTCAGCACAATATGTTGTATTTTTAGACTGAAATTGCCAAACTATTTTGACAAAGCGATGGATAATTATGAATGTTTTCACAGCCTCCATTGCTAATGCGCCCTGCATGGGCTGCACAACATCAGCTAATCAGTTAACTCACTAGCATTTAACAGAATGTCCCAATCAAATGATGATTTTTATCAAAACCTAATTGGTTTTTCCAATTTTCAAGCGTTTTCACAGCTAAACCATTACTCTTCACTGCCTTCTGATTGGTTGGTGGTTATTTCTGATGTGGTCAATTCCACGTCTGCCATCGCCCAAGGTCGTTACAAAGACATTAATGCGCTCGGTGTAGCCTCAATAGTTTCTGTACTAAATGCCGTAAAACCATTGATGATTCCTTATATTTTTGGCGGTGATGGGGCAACTTTTTGTATTCCTAGCTCACAAAAAGCGCAAGTTGAATCCGCGCTGAGAGCAACACGGCATATGGCAAGCCAACAATTTGACTTGATTTTACGAGTTGGGATAGTACCGATAAAGGTGATTGAGCAAGCCTCACAGACGATTCGACTCGGCAAATATCAGCCTTATTCTGGGTATCAGCAAGCTATGTTTGCCGGTAGTGGCGTTGCTTACGCCGAAGCCTTAGTTAAAGATGCAAGCGAAAACAATCCCTATTTAATCCCCGAATCAATACATCCTAGCGAAGCGGATTTTACTGGTTTCGAATGCCGCTGGAAGGAAATTGCAAGCCCACATGAGGAAATTATCACGTTGTTAGTGCAATGTTTAACAGCAGATGCCGCTACTGAACAAGCCATCTATCAGCATATATCTGAAAAAATAATTGATATTTACGGAAATGAAAACGTGCACCACCCGCTACGTCAAGATCGGCTTGCATTAAATTTTGCGGCTACTCAATTATCGGCAGAAATTAAAATTAGAACCACGGATCAATCAGGATGGCGACGTTGGCTATATGCCCAAGAACTGCTATTTAAAGTATTGCTTGGGCATATTTTTATGTCTTTGAAAGTTAAAATCGGCACAGTTAATTGGGGACTCTACAAACAATCTTTGATTGCCAATACGGATTATCGAAAATTTGATGATGTATTGCGGATGGTAATTTCTGGCACAGTGGCGCAACGCAACGAACTACAAGCATTATTGGAAAAATTGCATAAAGATAGGCAAATCGTGTTTGGTATTCACTCAGCCCCTACTGCATTGATAACCTGTATCATTTCTGATTATGACGATCACCATATACATTTTATTGATGGTTCTAACGGTGGCTATGCGATTGCCGCCAAAGCGATGAAACGTCAGAAACAGCACATAAATTCGAATTTCAATTAGTTTCCCACGCGGAATGGGGGTTGCAACCCCGTCTCTAATGTTTTTATGATGTTGCGACATCGACGAAACAAAAGAGAAACGCTGTGGACGGGTTTACAAAACCCGTCCGGCTGAGGCTATTTTAAGAGCTTAAGAGTGGATTTTATTGAATAGGTACCATCTTCACGGTATTGGCTAAATCGTAAAAGTCGTACATGGTTTGCATCGCATCAAATACGGTCGGTTCTGTGTTTGCAATTGAACCGCCTTGTACCGGTGGCTTAGGATCATATTGCAGATCCAGCATGACCGCTTGGGTATAATCATTGCCATCTTGGAGATCATGCGAGAACACTTTTTTGACGATAGCCAATGCCATGTCAATACCACCTGTGACCCCGTTTGCGGTGACCAGTTTACCGTCGAACACATAACGCGATAGCGATTGCGGGTTCGCTCCAAAATGCGTTAACAACTCGTCCGCCCGATACCAGTTACTGGTTGCATTTTTCCCTTGCAGCAAACCTGCCGCACCCAAAATCCATGACCCGGTACAAACGCTAGTGGTGTAAATAGTGTTTTTGTCGATGGCTTTGATCCAGTTCAGCACTTCGGGGTTAGTGGCCATTTGGATGGTTTCAAAAGCCCCGCCGGGAACGACCAAGACTTCAAGGTTTTTAGTGTCGGCGATAGTTCTATCAGCCCTAACGATGAGTCCGCTATTAAATTTGATGATCCGTTTGTAGCGTCCCTGAGCATCTTTACTCGCGGAAATCAACATTGGCCGTAATCCCGCTGAGCTAAACACTTGATGTGGCCCTAAGGCATCCGTGGGATTGCCTCCGTCATAAACCAAAATACCGATACCGCCCGATTTATAGGTTTTGTTGTCAGGGCCGCCGTAAGTTGGCTTGATATTGGGCTCGGGAACCAAGGACATAAGCTGATGCACGTCTAAATGCTCAGCTGTAGCCGAAAATGAAAATAAAAGTGCGGTGTAAAAAAGTAAAGTACGAAAAAACATAGTGTTATCTCTAGTTTGAATTAAAGGGTTTAATATTTCAAACGATTAAAGCCGGCTATTTATGATCCGTTTAATCGTTTAAATTTAAATGCAATAATTGCACCATGTTTTTTAATATATTGAATTATATAGTTATTATTGTGTTTTATTGTCTTGATTAAGTCAGCTAACGAATAAGTGTGGCTTTACTCTATGGCATATGACTTAACCAACTAAGGGATATGCCATAAAAGTGTTTTAAACCCTAAAACCTCAATTTCCCTTCATCAAGTCAAATTGTGGTCAGCTAGAGATCTGGAGTGTCTACACTGAAAGCGTGGCATATCACATATTAGCTGTGGCATTTGCCATACCTAAATTTATGTAAAATATTTAACCAATTGAAAATTAATGACAATATTGTGGTGCGTATTTTGCTTTAAAGCGGTAACCTTTTGTGTAACCGATGACCGATATGCAGGTGTTTCTCCGGTATACGGTTTGGATTTTCATGACCTCGAATATTACCGCACTTTATCAACTATACCGCCAAGAGCTGGTTAACTATCTGTTCCGTATGGTGAATTGTTACGAAACCGCGCAAGATTTGGTGCAAGAAAGTTACTTGGTTTTAGCCCGCACGGCATCAGTTGAAGTGATTAACCAGCCGCGTGGTTTTTTGTATCGCACCGCCAGCAATTTGGCTTTGGATCATTTACGCCATAACAAAGTCGTGGCCCGTCACGTAGATTTTGTCGCGGCAAATGACGAACCAGAACAAGCTTCGACAGAAACGGAACTCAGCAAGGCTCAGTGGCGGGCGATGTTGAGCGCGGCGATTGCAGAATTACCACCGCGCTGCCGGGATGCTTTCATCCTGCATAAAATCCACGGCTTAAGTTACCGTGAAGTGGCGCAACGCTTGGCTATTTCTGAAAGTGCGGTGGAAAAACACATCGCCAAAGGCTTGCAACATTGCCGCCAACGTCTTGGCGGACAGCTCTTGCCGCCGCAAAATTGAGGTTTTCTCCGTGCCAAACGTCTCAACACGAGACACGCTAAGTTTAGAACGTGTTTTAAAAGCGTCGCGAGCGGTTTGAGTGCAACGACTGCAAGGATGCAGGAGGTAGAGCAACGCAGGAGCAGTTGCCGAGGCGCACGGAGCGCAGAAACCGGAATGTACTGGATGTACATGAGGATTTCGAGCACCGCGCAACGCCGCAATCGAAACGCGTAGCAGCTTTTAAAAAACGTTCTAAGCGATTCTATCCACATATAATGGCGGTATGAAGATTCCCCAAACTCCTTTTTCCTCCGATGATGCGGTTGCCGAGCAAGCGATGGCATGGTTTGCCCGTTTGCGTGCCGATACCGTTTCTGAACAGCAAAGGGTGGAATTTGCCGCATGGTTAGCGGCGGAACCTGCCCATCAACACGCTTATCAAAGTGTCCAAGATTTTTGGGTGAACCCCGACTTTACCGAGTTGTTGGCGGCGTCAAAATTAAGCGCGGAATTGTCTAAACCCAAAGAACGTTATCGTTGGCATAAACCTGTGCTATTGGCGATGGCGGCTTCGGTATTGCTGATGGTGTGTGTATCGCCTAATTGGCATTGTTGGCAAGCCGACTATTGCACCGACGTTGGCGAAACCCGCACGGTATCGTTGGCGGACGGCAGCGAAATCACCCTGAATTCCGATACCGCGCTAAACGTTGCATACCACGACAATCTCAGGCAGATTGAATTGATCTCCGGCGAAGCGTATTTCTCGGTGCAACGCAATCCCGACCAGCCGTTCTTTGTGGCTAGCCATTTTGCCAACACCCGCGTTTTAGGTACGCGTTTTTTGGTCAGGCAAGACCCGCGCAGTGATACCGTCACCGTTATCAGCGGCGTGGTGGAAGTGAGCGGAAAATCGCAACCGCCGATAAAATTACACGCCGATGAACAAATCAGCGTGGGCTCGCAAGCTGCCAATACCGTCCAACGAGTCGGTGCAAGCAACGCGGTTGCCTGGTTGAAAGGTCACACCTTGTTTGATAATGCGCCATTGCCAGCCGTGTTGGCAGAACTGGGCCGTTACCGCCACGGAGCCATTGTGTTAAGCAACAGCCAATTGAATACCTTAAAAGTCAGTGGGCGCTTTGATATTGCAGACACTGACCACGCTTTGCGTGCTTTGCAGGAAACTTTGCCTATCCGTATCAGCCAAATATCGCCTTGGTTGGTGGTGGTTTATTAACTGATGCTGTAGTGGGCTGAAGTTGATGGTTAATTTTTGCAGTTGAGTGTTTGGCAGAGGCAAGTGTGGCGCACTCTATGGCTGGAACGGGTTTGTAACCCGTTCCGTAACGTTTTTTAGTGCCGATTAAGTGGCTTAAAAGTTAAGTACGGGGTCGCCTAAATGCGTCTATTGTTGGTTCAAACCCCATCCTGCATTTAGTATCTGTCGAGTTTTACGCGATTGATGCGCCTCCTATAACCGCCTAACATCAGTTACTCAACACCTTTTTTCAGCCGAACTACGGCAAATCCCTCAATTTGAGTGTGTCAAATGACACAGTACAATTATTTTTATTAACTAGAAATCTAGGGTTTCGTCTGCAATACATTGAATTAAATGCTAATTTAATTAAAGGCATAAACTTTGCTTTAACCGTTGTCGCCGTCATTTTGTCGCCAATCAAATCGCTATGTTTATCCCTGCCCAACAGCCCATCCACGATCTTTATCTTAATTGCCGTAGTGAATTGGAAGCAACCTTAATGGCACGGGTGAAATGCCGCGAAACGGCGGCGGATTTGTGCCAAGAAGCGTTCATTCGTTTATGCCATGTCGATGACCTTGGCAGCATTAGCAATCTGAAGGCTTACCTGTTCAAAACCGCGTTGAATTTGCTTTGCGACCACTACCGTAGCCAGTCGGTGCGTCAGGCGGTAACTGTGGAATGGCCTAGCGATGCCTTGCCGGAAACGGAAGATTTTCGATGCGCGCAAACCGTTGCGGTAGGGGAGGAGACTTTAGACAAATTGCTTGCCGCCTTGGAAGAATTACCGCCGCAATGCCAGCGGATTTTTTATCTGAACCGCTTTGAAGGGCTAAAACATCGGGACATCGCCGAGCGATTAAATATTTCCATCCGTACCGTTGAAGACAACATCAAACGCGCCTTATTGCACTGCGCCAAGTCCGTGAATAATCCTTAAGCGGGAATGTGGTTTCGCCGGGCTGTCTCGTCTAAGATAGCAACCTTCGCACGTTTTCCTGCATTCACCATGTCTACTGAACCGCCCGCCAACGACTTACTTTTATTACAAGCCCTTGATTGGCTCACGCAGCAACATTCCGGCGAGTTTAGCGCAGCCCAACAGCAACAACTGGCGGCTTGGCGCAAAGCCGATGCCGCGCATGAACAGGCGTGGCAGCAAGCGCAAGCCTTATGGCAAAGCATGGAAGGTTTGCGGGGCAGAACTATTCCTGGCTCACAGCCGTTATTGCCGGAAATTCATCCAAGCCAGATTCGTAAATCCCAACCCAAGCGTTTATCCACATTAGCCATCGCCTGTAGCATTCTGTTGGCGGTGGTGATTCCACTCAATTACCCGCCTAGTTTATGGCGAGCGGATTATGTGACGGAGAAGGGCGAGCAACACAGTGTCACGTTGGCTGACGGCTCTACCATCACCTTGAACAGCGATTCGGCGGTCAGTGTCCATTTCGATAGTCACTGGCGGCGTGTCGAGGTCTTGCAAGGCGAAGCGTTTTTTGCCGTCGCCAAAGCCAAACAACCGTTTGTGGTGACGACCTCTGACGGTGAAGTCCGCGCGGTAGGTACGGCATTTGCGGTACAGCTTCGCCACGCTGATACGCAAGTGGAATTGGTCGAAGGTAAAGTAGAGCTGCAAGATGTCAGCCATCAACAGCACAATCGCTTAATTGCCGGGCAATCGGCGCAGATCAGCAACGGTCAAATCCATATCGACAGCAGCAAAGCACCGGAAAATCTGGCCTTATGGCGCGAAGGTTATTTGCAGTTTGATGGCTTGCCACTGGCGCAAGCGATTGAGCAAATCAACCGTTACCGACCCGGTAAAGTGGTGCTGTTAAATTCTGCTTTAGCAAAACAGCGGGTGAGTGGGCTATTCCGCTTGGATGCCTTAGATCAAGCTATCTTGGGTTTTAAAGCCGCCGTACCGCAATTGCAAAGCTTTAGTTTGACTTCCTATTGGGTGGTTTTGCGCTAAATTCTTCTATTCCTAAAATTGTGCATGTGGGTTTTTAAAAAGTTTCCGTCTTAGTGTTATCAGCTTTAAAAGCTGTTTTATAACGACGACAGAAACCAGGAGCAACCATGTCCCACCCAAACTACAAGCCATCGTGTGCCGCTATATTGGCGGTGCTGTTGGCACAAAGCGCGCACGCTGAAACCACGCTAGCGTTCAATATCCCCGCCCAACCCTTAAACCGCGCCTTGCTGACTTTCGGCAAACAAAGCGGACAACAGCTCATGTACAGCACCGCCGTTGCCGATAATTTGCGTAGCCGTCCTGTACAAGGTGAGTTCACGTCAAGCGAGGCGGTTAATTTATTGCTTGCCGCCGCGCCGCTGCAAGCCGTGCCCACCCGAGAAGGGACACTGACTTTACAGCCTAAGGCAATGATGGTGGCGGCTAATGAAACAGCGCAGCAGCCAACGACTCTGCCGACGGTTAAGGTGAACAGTAAAGCTGAATACGTTACAGACGATCCCTATAATGCCGATTACAATCGCACGGAAGCTTCGACGGCGACTAAAACCAACACCCCAATCATGGAAACGCCTGTCAACATCCAGATAGTGCCTAAGGCTGTACTGGATGACCAACAGGCAATCACCCTCAACCGAGCCTTGAACAATGTCAGCGGCGTGACCACGGGCGCAGGTTCGGGCGGCTTGTCCGATGACATTTATCTGCGCGGATTCCGTAGCTCCGTGCAATTTCGTAACGGTTTCCGATATGACTCCGAATTCAGCTCTTGGGGCAAGCGGCAAATGGCGAATGTTGAGCGTATCGAAGTCGTCAAAGGCCCTGCCTCCATCCTATACGGACGCATGGAACCTGGCGGTATGGTCAATGTGGTGACCAAACAACCGCTCAGCACACCTTACTATGCCTTACAGCAACAATTTGGCTCATACGACCTGTACCGTACCAGCATTGATGCCACGGGCCCGCTCACGAAAGATGACACCTTGTTGTACAGGGTTAACCTGTCTTATGAAAACAGCGGCTCCTACCGTGAGCTAGTCGATAACGAACGGGTGTTTCTGGCACCAGTCATCAAATGGAATATCAGCTCGCGTACCCAAGCGACTTTGGAAATGGAATATCGGCACGATAACCTGAGCAACGACACGATGGTATGGCCTTTTGTCAACGGGCAATTCATCAATATCCCCAGAAGCCGGAATTTGATGGAAAGGACAGCTGCCCAAGTCGAAGATATTTTCGTCGGCTTTAATTGGTCGCATCAGTTCAATGACAACTGGACATTAAGCAATCGCTTTGCCACCCAGCGTCGGGAAACCCCAGATAGTTTCGCCATGCTAGGTGACGGTTCCAGCTTAGTGAATGGCACATTGCTGGACCGCATTTCAGTTGCCAACCCCGCCCAAATCAACACTTATTACACCACCGCCGATTTGACCGGACACTTTGATACTCTAGGGCTCAAACATACCTTGGTCTTGGGTGGCGATTACTACAATAATAATTCATCTGGCGACTATTATTTTGGCGATCCGGTCGCGCCTATAGATGTCTACAATCCCGTACATACTGGCTTTGTCGCTCCGACAGGCTTTGATCATTACGACAATAGCACTGATTATTACGGTATTTATGCCCAAGACCAGATCAAGCTCCCTTACAACGTGCATGTTATGGGTGGCTTACGCTATCAACTCGTCGATCAGACCAATAATATTAGCCATACCGTTTCACCTAGCGAAGATGCGGTAACTCCACGGGTGGGCTTGCTGTGGCAAGCGCAGGATTGGCTGAGCGTATATGGCAATTACGTGGAAAATTTTGGTGCGTCTAATACGGGTTACCCAACTGCGGACGGAAAGCCCCTACCACCAGAAAGTGCGCAACAATGGGAGGGTGGCGTCAAAACCGAATTCTTCGATGGCCGCCTGAGCGCGACGCTCGCTTATTTTGACCTGACCAAACAAAATGTCGCCACGACTAGCCTGTCCAACGCCTTAGTTTCTGATAGCATCGGCGAGGTACGTAGCCGTGGCCCGGAATTGGACATTAAAGGCGAAATCTTGCCGGGCTGGAACGCCATACTGACCTATGCCAATATTGACGCGGTCGTCACCAAGGATAACGATGGTCGTATGGGTAAGCGGTTGTTTGTCACCCCCAGTAATATAGGCAGTTTATGGAATACCTATGATTTCCAACAAGCACCGCTAAGAGGCCTTAAGATCGGTGGCGGAATCAGCTTGCGTGATTCATCGACCAATTCCCCCAACACCTATAATGTCCCTGGTTTTACTACGGTCGATTTGTTGGCGGCGTATAAGCTGAATGTAAATAAGGCCAAAATCACCTTCCAACTCAACGTCAACAACCTGTTGGATGAAAACTATATTCAAGATGTGATCCCAGGCTTAGGCGCAAACACCCGCGTTAATATCGGTACGCCACGTTCGTTATTAGGTTCAGTTAAGGTCGAATTTTAGGGCACACCTTAAACAGTTACAAAACCCACGCAAGCAGTGGGTTTTGTAAGCTTGATCCTATCCAAGATAGCTTCCGACAGCCCCACACATAGCCGCTTTAGCCAACAACGCATTAAGCAATGACCGAAAAATCCCAGCAATCCTTTGTTCAGCCAAGAAAAACTTACCGCAAATTATGGCTGCAAATACATTTGTATCTAGGGTTGACTTTAGGCGCGATGTTCGCGCTCATTGGCTTGACAGGTAGCCTGATTGTTTTTTGGCAACCGCTGGATGCCGCATTAAATCCCGTTCTGCTAAAAACAGGCAGTGCGTGCATTGAATCAGCTTACCACCCTTTAGACACATTGCTTGCCGCCGCCCAAGCCCGTATCCCTGCGCAAGGGCAATTGGGCAGTGTTTCCTTTCCTGATACCGAGCGTCCCTTGTATACCTTGTGGTATCAAATGCCCGCCCCAGAAGCCGACTGGAATGACCGCTACACCTTATATTTAGACCCATGCAGCGGCACTGTCACCGGGCCACGCTTATGGGAATCGCAGTTGCGTCCTTGGGCAAAACCGTTAATGGGTATTGTGTTAAAAATACACGCATCATTGATGCTCAATTTTCCTGGTTTGTGGCTGGGCAATTATCTGCTCAGTTTTGGTAGTGCCTTAGTGATGGCTTCGATTGTGATCGGGGTTTATTTATGGTGGCCGCGTAATAGGCGTTGGCTGGCGGCTTTAAAAATCAAACGCAATGCCAGCGCGGAACGGCTGAACTATGATTTGCATAAAACGTTTGGCATTTTTGCTGGTTTACTGTTGTTAGTCAGCTTATTTAGCGGCATCCACATGTACAGCCCGTGGACGGAATGGATAGACCGTAGTATCAATGCCTTGTCATCTGTCACGCGGCTTAGTGCCCACCCTGTTGTTTCACTACTTTCTTCAGAAAAACAGCCTATCAGCGCGGAACAGGCCGTCAATCTCGCCAAAGCCAGCGTTCCCGATGGGAGGCCCGTGTCCTTATCGCTGCCAGAAAATAGCCAAGGGGTTTACTCAGTCAGCTTAACAACAGGGGCGGCATGGGATAGTGAAGTGCTGCTCGACCAGTACAGCGGCAAGGTTTTACAAAGTTATATCCCTGAAACAGCGACGCTTGCCGATCATTTTCTAGGCTGGCTATTTCCCTTGCATACGGGCCGTGCTTTTGGTTTGGCGGGGCGAATCCTGATCTTGTTGCTTGGGCTAACCCCCACTGTCTTATATGTCACGGGCTTTATCCGTTGGCGGCAAAAATGTAAAACACGGCAAGCCAAATAGGATGTGCCGTTGTGAGGAGGTGCATCGTTCACGTCTTATGAGAACGGACGCGAATGATGCGCCTCGTGCCTCAGCACATCCTATGGCTCTATGTCACCGCCAATTTCATGGGCAGCAAATTGTGGAAAATCGGTGATACACGAGTAACTGCCCAGCTCAATATCGACAACCTATTGGATCAAAGCTATATCGCGTCCATTTATAGTTACGACCCAAGTAACTACGGCGCACCGCGTACTTTTATGGGTTCGGTTAAGGTCGAATATTAATCAAGCGTTCTATCTTCCGAAAACTATTTTCCCCCACAAGCTGGGGTAAAATCTATCTTAACCGTCTTCATTAGACTTCATCCTTAACTCAGGCACTCAGCCACTGGAGACTCTAATGACAGCCACCAATTTTTCCGCCAGCCGTTCAGGCAGACAAACGCAACTACCCTTAAAGCAATTGGCCTGTGCGCTTTCGTTGATTTTGCAAACAAGCAACCTATTAGCGGAAGGTCATAGCCAAACCTTCAATATCCCGCCGCAATCGTTAAGCAGCGCCTTGAATGCCTACGCCGATGCCGCCAATGTGCAATTAAGCTATCCGGCGGCACTGGCGGAAGGCAAACAGTCGTCGGGTCTATCTGGTCAGTACACACCGGAACAAGCGTTGCGGAAATTATTGGGCGGCAGTTTGATGGTTGCCCGTTCCACCGCAAATGGTACGGTGACGTTGGAGAAAGCCGCGCAACCGTCAACGGTACACTCGTCCGGACAGGTTACGCTACCGTCAGTTAAAGTAATGGGCAATTTGGAATATGAAGTAAATAATCCCTACAGCACTGACTACAACCACCAGATTACTGCCACAGCTACCAAAACCGATACGCCAATAATGGATACCCCCGTATCTATTCAAGTAATTCCCCAACAAGTCTTAAAGGATCAGCAAGCCGTGCGTGTAGAAGATGCGGTCAAAAATGTCAGCGGTGTGCAGCCCGTGTGGACTTCCGGCGGCATAGGCCAGGATTTTGTCATTCGAGGATTTGGCACCAACTACACGCGCTTTCGCAACGGGCAACGATTATCCGGTTTTAATACCGATATGGCTAACGTGCAACAGGTTGAGGTTTTGAAAGGCCCAGCGGCAATGCTGTATGGTCGGGTGCAACCGGGCGGCATGGTCAATGTTGTGACCAAACAACCACAAGCAGAGGCACATTATTCCATTCAGCAGCAATTCGGTTCGTATGATTTTTATCGTACGGTTGCCGAAGCAACTGGCCCTTTAAGCAGCGATAAGTCACTAACCTATCGTTTGGATTTGGGTTATACCGACCGCAATTCTTTCCGCGATTTTGTCAGCCAAAACCAGTTTTTTATCGCTCCGGCACTGCATTGGCAAGCCACTGAGTCCACCGAATTTAATTTGAATGTGGAGTATATGGATAGGAAACTTCCTTACGATACTGGCATTCCCGCCGTCGGCAACCGAGTTGCCAATGTGCCGATCAGCACCAACTATGGACAGCCCGGTTCAAAATTCAACCAAGACCCTTCCGACAGCACCTTGCTGGACTTTAACTGGTCGCACGCTTTTAACGATAACTGGAAACTGCAAAATGGTTTCGTTGGCAACTGGGCAAACCAACATTATCGGGAAATCTTAGTGGCGGTTTATCAACCCTTGCTTGAAGCGGGTAGTGATCCAATGCAGGTAAGGCGCGGCTCAGAATTTGAAGATTCTGTGGACAACACCTACACGACTTATCTGAATTTAAATGGCAAATTCACGACAGGTGCTATCCAACATAATGTCTTGTTGGGTGGTGATTATTATGCCAACGAACGCCGACTATCCGGCTTTTTTGGCTTTAATGCTGCCAATGCGCCAGAGGATAGCCCTTATCATTTTCCAGGTGATTTTGGTGGTGGAAATTTTGCGTTTACGCGGGTCAATCTTAACAATCCGGTTTACCCAAGTCTGGATTTCAATGCTTACGAAAACCAGCGCATCAATCACCCGAATGATTTTTCAATCACGGAAACTTCGTGGTATGGCCTGTATTTTCAAGACCAACTGGCTTTTTTTGATGGCAAGCTGCAAATTTTGGGCGGCGGACGTTACGATTGGGCACATATTGCGTCCGGCGTGTCCAATTCAATGGATACATCTTACAACGATGCTGGCAATTACAACGGCTATGTCCCCAGCTTTAGCAACATCGAGTTAAACAAACAAGATGAAGCGTTTTTTAGCCCGCGCGTCGGTGTGCTTTACCGTCCGTGGACTTGGCTATCCGTATATTGCAATCGTGTCGAAGGCTTTGGCACTAATAATGGTCGTTCTGAAAGCGGACAACCGCTCAAACCGGAAACCGCCGAACAATACGAAGCAGGTTTCAAAACCGAATGGTTTGACGGTCGTTTGACGACTAATCTGGCTTATTTTCATATCAACAAAAGCAACGTGCTGACGCTGGTACGCGAAGGCGGTATTTTCGATACTATCGGCGCGGCCCGTAGCCAAGGCATTGAAGTGGATATTTCCGGACGACTCACGGAGAGTTTGAGCCTTATCACCAGCTACGCTTTTACCGATGCCCGTATCACCAATGATGGCAGCGCGCCCGATAACAACCAAGGCCATCGATTGCCCAATGTTGCCGAGCATTCCGCCAGCACATGGCTGAAATACGCCTTCCAGCAGCAGGCATTACGCGGCTTAAACCTAGGTGTTGGCATGTATTTGGCGGGTGAGCGTGAAGGCGACAATGCCAATAGTTACCAATTGCCAGGCTATGTGCGCGTTGATACCTCGGCTGGCTATGCCGTGGACATCGGTGCAACGAGGTTGTCAACCCAGCTTAACGTCTACAATATTTTTGACCAACGTTATTATCTGGCTGGCGCACCCTATTACGCCAACCGCGCTTGGAATATGCCGGGCGATCCGTTGACGGTTATGGGTTTGGTAAAACTTGAGTACTGACCTATCTTATTGGGCATCGCATAAATATTTCCCCCACCAGCCATAAGTATCTACACAAGTATTAAATATAATTAAAACATAAGGTTATGTTGTTGGCTAACTCCCTCTCCCCGTGGGAGAGGGTTGGGGTGAGGGTAATAAGATCAAGCGTTTAAATACCCTCATCCCAACCTTCTCCCACGGGGAGAAGGGGCTTTTAGACTTGTGTAGATACTTATGCCCACCAGCTGGGGGAAAATCTGCTTCTATGCAGGCATTGCTGACAACGCCAGCCATTTTGTCAATCCTGCATCCACATTTGGCCCAAGTTCGGCGGCGCTGTTACCGGATGGGACACTCAAACGTTTTGATGGAATCAGAATTTTAGTCATTTGTGATAGTTAATATCCAAAGTCGCTGAACAGCTGCCATAGAAGCCCAATTTATGGGCGACAACTGTCCCATACAAAGCCGCCAGTCGATTTTAGTAAACTAACTGGGAGGATGATAAAAGTGGGTCGAAGAGGGTTAAATGAGCAACTAACACTGATAAGTTTGCAATTTATTGTATACCTTCATAATATACAGCCATGATTGATTTTACTAAAATTACAGCCTTTGATTGGGATGAAGGCAATGAGCGTAAGAACGACAAGCATGGCGTTTCAATGGCTGAGGCCGAGCAGGTCTTTTTCAATGCGCCACTGCTGATAATTGACGATACTAAACACAGTCAAGGGGAAGGCCGTTTTCACGCGCTGGGAAAGACCAACGAAGACCGATTATTGCATATTACCTTTACCCTGCGTCATATGGGCAAAAGCATACGTGTTATCTCAGCCAGAGATATGCACAGAAAGGAGCGTAAGATCTATGAAAAAACCACTTAAAACCATTCCAAAATTTGCCAACGAAACCGAAGAACGGGCGTTTTGGGAACAACAGGATTCCACGGAATATCTGGATTGGGGCACAGCGCAACGTGTAGTGCTGCCTAATTTAAAACCGAGCACCAAAACGATTTCGTTACGACTACCCCAACACCTGCTTGATTCTATCAAAGCCGCCGCAAATTCTCGGGATGTTCCCTATCAATCACTTATCAAAGTATGGTTGCAAGAAAAATTGCACAGCCAGTGATTGGCTCGCATAGTTATTGATACCAATCGCTTTGCTTTTCAGCACAAACTTGGCAATGCCCTCGCCTAAATAAACACAGCTCCACCATCTGGCTGACATCGTAACAACAGCCCGGCGATTTACTGGCTGGCATTACGCCAGCTGGTAAGCTGTTTGCCTATGCTATTCATCAATACCGTCAATTCAGCTGACTACCAAAAGACAGTATCTTCAAATCACACACAGACGTATTTCTAATAGGTAATGGTAAAAATCAACGTGATGTTGTTTTTCAAAAGTCCCATCAAAAAACATGTTTTTTGACTTCTCTTTTTTGCAATCACTTAGTTTTTTACCGCTACCAAATAATTTAGCCGAGTTTTACGATCTGCAAGGCAACGCGCCGCAAGCCATCGCTTTTTATCAACGGGGTTTTAGCTGGTTTGGAAAAAGCGTTAGGTGAGGGGCATGGCGACAGTGTGCAGATTTTGAACAATTTAGCTAATTTATACAGTGAACAGGGTGATAAACACCAGGCATTGTGTTTATACCAAAAAGCGGGTGACATTTTGCGAAAAAATCTGGGTGAGTAGCACCATACCACGAAAATGGTAGGAAATAATTTTCAACAATTATGGGATTATTTATCTATAAATGAAATGTGAATTATCTATGCCTACAACCATAAAAAGTCATTAATATCAGAAGTTACGCATTGACAGCCAAGTTAAAATACGAAGTTTGGCAGGCCTCGATTGAATTTCAAAAGATCACAAGTCAACCGTTTTAAGATGCCAAACATTAATTCGGCTCCCCCGCATTTAAGCAATAAATCACACCAATCATATTGATAAAATCAGGTTAAGATGCGGCGGGGTTGCAGTCAATTTCTACTACACTTCTTTACTAAACCATATACATCTAAATTTTTACTCATTCCAAAATAGACGTTAACTGGAATTGATTGTAATTAAATAATGTTAAATGTGAATGTTTTTTATTAAAAATAACATATAGTTACGAATTAAAATCAATTTAAGTCAGATAATGCAATCTAATAAAAACAATATTTACTGCCCTCCGGAGGCTGAGGTCAGAGGTTCGAATCCTCTCGGGCGCGCCAATTCCCATATCCCCCCTTTTTTTGTGTTAACCGCATCCGCTACATTTTGTGGTTGTTATATGGTTAATATCTAAATTCACCTTGTTTAAATCGATTCAGTTGCGTCAAGCAGGATTGCGCTTTAAAGTTCGTTTGAATATCCCATTTGTAGAAATTATTTATGAATAACAACCATGTAATTGAAATTTCTGAAGACGCGGAAGATGAAGGCAAAAGTGGCGGACTTTATCCGTATGACCCTACTAAAGCCGATATTGATATTCGAGAAACGCCACATTCAATATTTGAACTGATGCGTAAATATGATGACAAGCGGCTGATTATTGAACCTGATTTTCAACGCCGCTTAGTTTGGAAGCCTGAACAAAAAAGCCGATTTATTGAATCCATCATTTTAAACTTCCCGCTACCGCCCTTTTACGTCAACGAAACCCGCGAAGGAAAATACATTATTGTTGATGGCTTGCAACGCACAACGGCATTACATGAATTTGTAAATAATGAATTTGAACTTGTGGGCTTAGAAGCCTTGCCAAAACTGAATGGCAAACTATTTTCTGACTTAAAAATAATGTCAGGTGCTTATCAAACCAAAATAGAAGATAAAAAAATAACCTTGTATGTGCTAAGGCCTTCTGTACCAATGGAAGTGGTGTACGACTTGTTTAACCGCATTAATACAGGCGGAACAAAGCTGGAGCGTCAAGAAGTCCGCAATTGTATCTTTCTAGGTAAAGCCACAAAGCTATTGAAAGAACTCTCTGAAACTGATGTCTTTAAAAACGCAATTGACAATGGCATTTCGCCAAAACGAATGAAAGATAGGGAGGCCATACTGCGCTTTCTTGCTTTTAAGCTATTTGATTATAAAAAAGAGTATCAAGGCGATTTGAGCAGTTTTGTTGAAAATGCCATGCGACAAATCAATAAAATGTCTGATGAAGAAATTGCCGAATTAAAAAATGATTTTGAACGGGTTATGAAAATAACTTATGCGTTTTTTGAAAGCAGGAATTTTCGTGTGCCGTTTCCAGACCGAGTAACGCGCGGGCGGATTAACATTGCTGTGTTTGAATCGGTGGGTTATTTCTTTTCCAATCAATCCAATGATTTTTTATATCAACATAAAGCAACTATTATTAAAAACTTTGAAACGTTGTTAAAAAATTTAGATTATTTGGATGCTGTCCAACAAAGTACAGGTGATAAGAAAAGAGTGGTGATGCGTTTTGATTTAGCGCAAAAAATACTTGGAGAAGTAAGCGATGCTAACTGAAATTAAGTTGACTAACTTTAAGTGTTTTAAGGAAGAAACGGCGATTCCGTTAAGTAAATTTAATTTGTTTACAGGGGTTAATGGAGCGGGGAAATCAACTGCATTGCAAGCTTTATTGTTGATGAGGCAATCCATTGAGCATAATCCCTATACTACAGAGTTAATTTTAAATGGTAGTTGTGTTTTATTGGGTAGTTTTGATGATGTTAGAAATCGAGACGTTTCACCCAGAGAACCCATTTTATTTGAGTTTGAATTTAGAAATCAAAGGAATGCAGAAAGTTCTTTTAATAGTTCAATACATTATCAGCTTAAACATCGACATGAAAATATGAGTCTTCATATTTCAAAAATAATCATTAATCAATGTTGTGAGTTTGATAATACTGGCTTTTCGCGAAATTATGGAAATAGCGGTCTTATAACAAAAAATGAGGATTTTTTTCTGGAAAAGATTCAAGAAACCTCTGTGAACTATGATACGAAACTCAATTTATCTTATATTGAAGGCAGACCATATCAGTTAGATAGTATTGCAGATCAAGGGCAGCGTTTTTTTCCATTAATCAAACTCACTCCTCACTTCGTTAACACGTATAGTGGTGAAGAGGCGGATCAAAATGAAGTAAAGCCCTTAATTGAAGAGAATCCATCAGACATTAACTTAAACCAGGTGTTTAATAAAGAATCAAAAAATAAGTTATCTTGTTTCTCTTTTAATGGAAAAGTTGACAAAGATAATTTGAATCTGGAAAAAATACATTTCATTTCAGCTGATAGAATCGGGCCACAAGAGTTTTATTTAAAATCAGTACTGTCAAATTTTCGACATGTAGGCAGCAGAGGCGAATCTACCGTCAACTTATTGGACAAATTGGCTCAAGAGTTAATTAATGAGACGCTTTGCCTAGGTGATGATGCCAAAACCCTAATTACACAAACTCAGGCGTGGCTAGGTAAAATTCTTAATCCATTGAAACTAGAAATACCTCGTTCGAAAACCAATATCCTCGAACTGTTTATAGGTGATTCAAAGCCATCCAACGTAGGTTTTGGTTACACCAGCATCTTACCCATTATCGTCACTGGCCTAATCGCCAAACCCGGCGAAAAAATCATCATAGAAAACCCTGAAATCCATTTACATCCCAAAGCCCAATCCGCGCTCATTGAGTTTTTAGTTAAAGTCGCCAATACAGGCGTGCAAATATTCATCGAGTCGCACAGCGACCATGTTTTAAACGCACTGCGGTTAGCGACTAAAAACCAAGCGTTAACACCAGAAGATGTCAATATCCTGTTTTTCACCCAAGAAAATGGTAATCCAAAAGTCATTAAACCAAGCATTGACCAAAACGGCAGGATTAGCCAATGGCCTGAAGATTTTTTTGATGAAACGGCAAAAAGCCTAGCCAGCCTTGTCGTGGGGCAGCAATCGCGCACCAAAGCCCCAAAAGGCTAAACCGCTTATGAAAGCAGAGCTTGTGTTTAATGATTTATCATTGGTTGAGGCTGATTCAACAGATATAGCGCGAGATTGGTTTAATGACGCTTTTAGTGCGGTTGCCGAATTGATTGCACAGAGTATTTGTCATCCCGTATTAAACGCCCGGCAAGATTTGTATAGCATTTTGCTGACGGATGATTACGGGTTTATAGAGTGGCTAGATGAATTGGATTATCAAGATGATCTACGCCTGCTTGCCCAACAAATCACTACAAAAACACCTGTACACGAGCATTTGAAAGTCATTGATGAAAATATTGATGATTTTTGTCGTTCGGAGTTTTTTATTAAAGCCATGCCAGACCAAATATGTAACGCGCTAGGCGTTGCATTAATCTGTGATGGCATTAGTTTGAGTTTTCCCTCGCAACCGCAATGGTATCAATCAGCATTTATTGAGATAGTGCAAGTTTTATATGGCGCTGAATTTGAAGTTGAAAAAACCTTATCTCATCGTGTCCGTTCTGTTTCTAAATTGGAACACGTCAATTTTGTTGTGCGTGATTGGCGGCGCAGTGTAAGCGAAAAAATTGATAATACGGATGAGCTATTAAAGTGTTGGGAAGCAGCTTTTCCCTATTTGGATTTATGCTGTGAATATGAAAACAAATTTTTACCTGTATTGGCAGGCGAAACACTCAAATCAGTACGCAAACGTTTAAAAGAATTAGACAATGATTGCCACAGGTGGATTGTTGAAGAAACCGCCGAAATATCGTATTCAATGCGGGCGCGTCCTGACAGTACAGGAACAATGAAAAACTCAGAGTTGGCGAATATGCGTCTAGCAACTTGCCCTAACAATGGCAAACAGCATTTTGTTATGCACTGTGATATTCAGCCTAAAGGCTATCGTCTTTATTGGTTTGAGGATAAAGCAAAAAAGCGATTAACAATAGGATATGCCGGATCACATTTAAAAACTTTACAATTTAAAGCGCAATAGCGTTAAGGATTATACGATTACATAAGCAGACTATCCGTACGTCTTCATCTTTACCTCACCCTAAAAGCCTAAAGCGAACGCCTACTGGCAACCGCCAAACGCGCGGTAGAAATCGCCATTGAAACCGACGAACAGGCTGCGAGCGATTATATAAACTCGCAAATTGGAAAATAAAGTTAACCATTAACTGTGACCGATTCTGAAATGTCTTCGGACATATCACCATCCCCTGCCTGCAAACCTGGTTAACTGAATTGTTTGCACAACGGCAATTCGGTTTGCCTTTTGTCCAAGTTGCCGCCAGCCAATCCCATCACCACAGTGAGGTAGGCGGCTTGTTATTGCAAAGTGTCGAATGCGCAGCGATGGCAAACGGCAGCGGATCATCAGCACGGCGGTCAATTCATCAGGAAACCAACGGTATTGAAGGGTAGCCCCCGTGGCTTTGGCGGCGTAAAAGTTCAGCCAGACTTTACGCTGGTAACTTTGCATGGCGTCGGCGATCGCTGTTTCCAGATGCCCCCAATACGCCAGCTCGCATAATTGCCCAAACAGCAAGGCGGACAAGCGGCAATAAGCCAAATAATCGTGAATCGTTTTTAGGTCGCTATTGGCGGTGGGCGGAAAAACCCCCAGTTTAAATTGCTCGCAAATGGAACTGACCACGATCCGTTGCAGCGATTCCAACACGGTAATATCCAAACCATCGGCATAACGCAAGGCCGCTTGCTCGCCCTTGACTTCAACCAGCAAGCTGTGGATGGCGGTATGCCATTGTTTGCGGTGGCGACCGTATTGGATGAAACGGCGGAACAAGTTGTGCCGACGCAGATACGCTTGGGGTTGGTTTTGCGATTGCTGCTGAATTTCCACCAACACACTATTAATAAAGGCATCGGGGATGGTGGCGCTAGGCTCCCACGCCATGGCTTGCTGAACCGTTTGTAGGGCGGTACGGACAATGTGGGCATCCTGTTGGTGTTGGTTTTGACGTTTTTGTTCGCGCAATGCCGGACCGAAAGCGTGTTTCTGCCAGCGTTTGCCGGGCACGTCCGGCAGGTCTCTGGTTCCGTAAGGCCGGAAGCCGTCAAGCACTTGCCAACCACATAAGCTTTCCAATTCAGTCAACGCGGGCACCAACACCGCACCGACCTGTTGGGGGGATAGCACCGAATACTGTCCAAACGGCAATTGCCCGATCTGCACATGCCCTAGCTGGTAGCTGATGTATTCGGCGGGGACGGCGAGCTGGCGTAACTGGGTGGACAGAAAATGGCGGTTGGCATTCAGTGGCAACGGCCAAGTGTCGCCCAAGCCCTTTGCCAAGGTTGCTGGTTTCAAAGGCTCCCAGCCTTTGATGGTCAAATGGAAAAACAGCGGCAGGTATTTCGTCGCCGTCGGGCGCAACAACGATTGAATAGCACTCGCCAGATCCGGCTTATATTTCTCCAAAGCCAAACTTAAGCCGTGCAGGTGCTGCCTATACGCCTGAAGTTGGGCTTTGGCGGTAGCTCCGAACCACACCAAACGGCCTTCGTGTTCTTGCAGCTCGACTTTGTCAGTGATGATCACGGCATGACGTTCGGGGAAAAAACACGCCGGATCGTGGGACGGGTCGTTCACCGCCCGATGCCCGGTGGAAAACAGCAAGCACATGACAACATAATGGGTATACGCATTATGGGCGGCGATGATTTTGTCAATGTCACGGCGACCCGTGAACAACGCTTGGCAATTGGTGTGCAACTTAGCCACGGTTTGTTGCATCAGGGAAATGGACACAGCCAGTTTGGAACCGACGGCATCCGGATGAGTGTCCGTGTGATCGCTTATTGCCAGTTGTAGGTTTCCGGCTATTGGCGTTTTCTCAGGATTTGCCGAAGCAAACAACCGATGGGTGGCTTTGCCATACAGGGTTTGCAAGTGGGCAACGCCAAATGTCGTGTAATACAAACCGGACACGGGACGGTCGCAGTCCATACCCAATACGGTATAGGCAGCAACTTCATCTGCACCCACCTGCATCAGAAGGTCTAACATCACCTTGCGTAAGCGTGCCAACGTGCAGCGGTTTTGGCGGTTGGCACGAAATTGGGCCAATTGATCCAAAACTGCCCGCTTCATGGCTTCGGCATTGCCGCCGAGCAGCTCCAGCAACACCCCATTCGCAGGCGCGTTCGGCTTGTCTGGCGTTGCTGTAATTGCTTGTGAAGCAAGGCACTGCTCAAGCAAGCAGCCAACGCTATCGGGCAACGGCAACACCACTGTATCCCCCACCGGATTTAGCAAGGCTTGTTCGTGGGTGCTGGGCTGGTAACGGTTTGCAATGGTCGGGATGGCATGGTGCCACACATAGCCCGATGCTGTTTTCAGGATACCGTTGCGGCAAGTCTGTCCGTTAGAGAATTTGCCTGCGCTTTCTAGCCTAAATTCCCATAAAGCATCTAACGGATGGCCTGTGGCTAAGGTTAAGCTAATCAATAAAGCGGTGACTTTGTCGGTATGCGGTAACGGGCTCAGCACAGCGGTTTTGAGGTACACCATTACCGCGTTTAACTCATGACTATTCAGAGCATTCCAACGGATGGGCAAAAATTGGTTATCGAGTTCGCTCAGGAAGCGGTTGTAACGGGCATAGAGCTGTTCGCCGGATTCAGACAATGGCTCTTCATTCGCCGCGATGACAGCGGTTGGGCTGGCTTCCAACCAGTTATCCAAATCTTCGGAGGCTAACTCCAATTCACTGAAATTCTCCGATGGCGCAGGTTGGTAACGGAACCGCCGGGGTAGGGCGTAGGACAAGTTGCCAGCCGTCCCAGCCATGCCCGACTTGCCACTTACCGATTCATCACTGTCATCTTCCGTTTCTGGATTGCCAGCAAATGGCGGTTTGATGGCTGTTGTTGGCGGCGGCTTCGGGATGGATGCTGCCAACGCTTGGAGGTGCCCCCAGTCGCCCTGCGCCAATAGGGTATTGACGTACGCCAGCAAAGCCCGGCTGAATCCCCGTTGGTCTTCTTTGTATTCCACATTCGATGAGCGCTCGTTGATGCGGCGGCAGCGTTGGCTGAGCATCTCCAAATAGGTTTGGGGCGTATTGCAATCCCCCGGTAACAGCTCAGCCGCCATCTGCTCCCATAAACTCCAACGGCGGGTGGCTTGGCATAAACCGTCTGCAACTACAGTGAGTTGATTAGCGGATGGTAATGGGCTGACCGTACCAGAATCGGGATGCTTAAAAACGGCTAGGGCTTTTACGGCAAACAGGATAGCCAACGCCATCACCAGTTGCGATTCCATCGCCGGATCGGCGGTGTCAACAATTAAGGCGGCGTAGTATTCATGGCCTTTTTTGAGCGGGCCCAGCCGATTGACACTGTCTTGCTTGGCGGGGACAGTATAGTCAACGGCATCGGTAAACCAGCTGGCTTGGGTGTGCGGCAACAAATTATGGATGCAGGAAGACCAAGCCATAAAACCTTCAACCGCCGCCAATCGCGGATGAAACCCTACCGCCAACGGCAAAATGGCGGCGAGGCGTTTTAAGGCAAGGTCAAAATGCGGGAAACGTGGGGTCACCTGCACGAAATCGCATAGTGATACCAAAGCCGCCGTATCTAGGCCTTGGGCAGAACATTCGAGGAAAAAAGCTGAGTTTACTAAAGAATGGGGTGGCGGGGTCTCAGGCATGTTATGGCCAATACTCACATATTTTTCGTATCCTTTTATCTAGCTGCTCAGGTTAAGAGTGTCAGATAAACATTTACGTACAATGGTATTTAATGAAGAAGTTTTTACTGATTTTTCAATAAAATTATAGGATGAGCTAACGGCAATAGGCGTATCAATCGCGAAAAATTCATCCGAGGAGCATCATTACTTATTTCCGTATTAGGTACAGTCCAATCCACATCAACAAATGAATTATAAAGTAAAGATTAATAAAATTGGTTTTCAGTCATCATCCTTAAATTATGACCAAATCCCAATAAGATGTCGGTTTAAGTTGTGTTGTCCGTTTGCATTATAGGTAAAATTTAACATGGATTAACTGGTTGGCTGCCATCCACCGTTACGAGGTCATTTATGCGCAAAACACACTATCCCCGCTTAATCTCAGCCCTCTGGTTGGGCAGCTTGCTACCGTTGCCCGGCATCGCTTCCGAGCGCTTGGCCTTGGTTATTGGCAACAGCCACTACAATATCGCCAACGGTTATTTACCCAACGCGACCGGAGATGCTAAAGCCATCGCCGATGCGCTCCGGGCGGCTGGCTTTGATGTGATGGAAATCGAAGGCGGCGAAGCCAAAAATAAACTTGAATTTGAGCAAGCCGCGAATGATTTTATTGCCCGGTTGCCCGGCAAAGAAATCGCGCTGTTTTTTTATAGCGGACACGGGGTGCAAATGGAAGGGGCAAACTACCTGATCCCGACCCAAGAAACCATCACCGATGCCTACCAAATCAAATACAAAGCCCTGAACATCAATTATGTGATTGACGGCATGAGCGCGAAAAAGCCTAACTTAAGCTTAGTTGTGTTGGATGCTTGCAGGGACAACCCGTTTCCTAAATCTGACAAAAGCGGAGCCAGCAAAGGTTTGGGCCGTATGGATGCCCCCAATGACATGCTGATTGCTTACGCGACCGCACCCAACCAAACCGCCGATGATGGACAAAACGGGCACAGCCCTTATGCCCAAGCCTGGCTACAGGGTTTAACAAAAGCCGCCGATACCCCTATCCCGAAATTCCTGAACGACATTGGCATCCAAGTGGTGGATGCCACGGGCGGCAAACAAAGCCCACGGGTCGAATCCTCGCCCATGCACTACAGCTATTGCTTCCGCCATTGTAACGATGTCGAACCCAGTCAGGCATCATCGGCAAACAGCACTCGTTTAACCATCAACACCAGCCCTGCAGGTGCTCTGGTGCGGATATTAAACCTCGCCACCGCCTACCAGCCCGGCCTGACACTCAAGCCAGGCCGCTACCAATTGGAAGTTACCCATCCTGGCTATGCGCGGCATTTGGCGTGGCTGAACCTGGCAGCTGGGGAACAAGTGCATAGCGTGGTGCTGGAGGAACCCAACCCCGCCAGCTCTGTGTCTACCCTCACCGCCCCGCCCACTGCCAGCACCGACCGCTACGGCATCAAAATGCTCCCAGTCAACGGCGGCTGTTTCCAAATGGGCAGCCCCGCCAGGGAGGCGGAGCGGGAGAATGACGAACGCCAACACCAAGTGTGCGTGGACAGCTTCAAACTGGGCGAGACTGAGGTCACGCAAGGGCAATGGCGGGCGGTGATGGGCAGCAACTCGCCGGAACTGTATTTTAAAAACTGCGGCGACGACTGCCCGGTGGAAAGTGTCAGTTGGCAGGACGTACAAACTTTCATCGCCAAGCTCAACAGCCAGACAGGCCAGCGCTACCGCCTGCCCAGCGAGGCCGAATGGGAATACGCGGCGCGGGCGGGGACGGCAACGCCGTTTTCGTTTGGCGGCAACATTACGCCGGAACAAGCCAATTATGACGGCAACTACCCTTATAAAGACAGCAAAAAAGGGTTATATCGGCAAACGCCCGTGCCCGTGAAAAGCTTGCCCGCCAATCCTTGGGGCTTGTATGAAATGCACGGCAATGTTGGGGAATGGACGGGCAGCCTGTACCAAGATAACTATGATGGTCAGCACGAAAAAGAAAGCATAAACCATGCCAATGATAATGCCCGCTTGGCGGTTCGCGGCGGTTCTTGGCTCAACACTGCGCTGTTCGTGCGTTCGGCCTATCGTACCCGGACTCCGCCACTTACCGGATCTTCAATCTCGGCTTTCGCCTCGCCCAGGACTAATTGCCTTTACCCTTTACGCTTTTCCCTTTACGGGGTTCCAGGGGCGATAGCCCCTGGCGATTTTTTTTGGGGGGTCTACCTTGCACATGGACAAAACACCACAAGCCATCCAGTCCTGCCACGAACTATTGGTCTGGCTGATCCCGCTCTTGGACAAGTTCCCCCGCCAACGCCGTTTCACCTTGGGCGAGCGTATTGAAAACGCCGTGCTAGATGTTTTGGAGGCGTTGGTGGCGGCTGCGTACAGCCAGGACAAACGCGCGGATTTATTACAGGCCAACCGCCGGATCAATACCGCCCGCCATTTGTGGCGCATGGCGTTTGAGCTAAAAACCATCGGGCACAAAGCCTATGCCCAAGGCAGCGAGCGTATGGTTGAGCTGGGCCGCCAAATCGGTGGCTGGCGTAAACAAGTGCCGTTATGAAACGCATCGGCGGCCTTTGGGAAGCGATGCTGGCGTGGGAGAACTTGTTGCTGGCGTACCGTAAGGCCAAGCGCGGCAAACGGCGGCGGCCGGATGTGGCACAGTTTGGCTGCGATTTGGAAGTGGAGTTATTGGCCTTGCAGCAGCAATTGCGTGACGGCAGCTACCAGCCTGGCGCCTACCGGCAATTTACCGTTTATGAGCGCAAGCCCCGCGTGATTTCTGTCGCCCCGTTCCGTGACCGGGTTGTCCATCATGCGGTGATGAATGTGATCGAACCGCCTTTGGACAAACGGTTTATTGATGATTGTTACGCCTGTCGGCAAGGCAAGGGTGTCCATAAAGCTGTAGACCGTTACCAGCGCTACGCCACCCGTTATGCGTATGTGCTGAAGCTGGATATTTGCCGATATTTCCCCAGCATTGACCACGCCATTTTGCTGTCGCACTTACAACGCCGCATCAAAGACCCCCAGGTGTTGGCATTGCTCGAAACCATCATCGGACACAGCCCGGAACCTGACGGGCCCTTAGATTACTTTCTGGGCGACGATTTGCTCACCCCGCTGGAACGGCGCAAAGGCTTGCCCATCGGCAATTTAACCAGCCAATTTTTTGCCAATTTGTATCTGGACGATTTTGACCATTGGCTGAAAGAAACCCTGCGCGTCCCCGCTTATTTGCGTTATGTGGATGATTTTTACCTGCTGGACAACAATAAGGCCCGGCTGTGGGATGCCTGTGCCCAGATCGGACAAAAATTGGCTGAATTACGCTTACGCTTGCATCCCCGCAAACGCCAAGTTTGCCGCACTGCCGATTGGGTGGACGTGTTGGGTTACTTAATCAAGCCTCACCAAAGGCGGTTGAGGAACGACAATGGCCTACGTTTCCGGCGCAAACTGCACCGCCTTGCGGCAGCTTATGCCCAAGGCCGGGTAAATTTTAGCGACATTAATCCTTCGGTACAAAGCTGGATTGGCCACGCCCGCCATGCCGACACCGAAGGGCTACGCAAAACCCTGTTTGATGGTGTAATATTCCGGCGGGCATCTGCCTGACGAACGCCCGCTTGGCGGTTCGCGGCGGTTCTTGGAACAACAATGCGCAGAACGTGCGTTCGGCCAATCGTAACAGGAACACCGCCACTAACCGGAACAACAATCTCGGCTTTCGCCTCGCCCAGTCCGGTCGCTGCCTGTATCAGGTCAACCAGAATTGCCCTGTTTACGGACAGGGCAAGCGTGTCGGCGACTGTCCATGAGCAGATGTCCAGTTTTGGCAGGGATGGCAGGACAAATAGCTTGGCAAGGATTGGCTTGGGGCGGGGAGAGTAGCCAAACGCGAAATTCCCGCTTCATTTTTTAGGCGATCATTTCAGCCCGATGCGTTTAAATACAACACCGTAGTAAGTGTTGCATCTACCAAATCCATAAAGTCGAACCGCTGGCTGAGCGTAGCCGAAGCGGGGGCAAAGCTTCGGCTACGCTCAGCCAACGGTAAACCATATTGTTAATCTTTAGCCTAACGTATTGCCCTCCCCCTCAAAAAAATCGCCAGGGGCTATCGCCCCTGGAACCCCGTAAAGGGAAAAGCGTAAAGGGTAAAGGCAATTAGTCCTGGGCGAGGCGAAAGCCGAGATAGATGTCCCGGCCAGTGGCGGAGTACCTGAGACGATTGGCCGAACGCACGCTCCGCGCATCGAAGTTCCAAGAACCGCCGCGAACCGCCAAGCGGGCGTTATCGCTGGCATGGTTTATGCTTTCTTTTTCGTGCTGGTCATCATAGTTGTCTTGGTACAGGCTGCCAGTCCATTCCCAGACATTGCCGTGCATTTCATACAAGCCCCAAGGATTGGCGGGCAAGCTTTTCACGGGCACGGGCGTTTGCCGATATAACCCTTTTTTGCTGTCTTTATAAGGGTAGTTGCCGTCATAATTGGCTTGTTCCGGCGTGATGTTGCCGCCAAACGAAAACGGCGTTGTCGTCCCCGCCCGTGCCGCATATTCCCATTCGGCCTCGCTGGGCAGGCGGTAGTGCTGGCCTGTCTGGCTGTTGAGCTTAGTAATGAAAGTTTGCACGTCCTGCCAACTGACGCTTTCCACCGGGCAGTCGTCGCCGCAGTTTTTGAAATTGGACGGGTTGCTGCCCATCACCGCCCGCCATTGCCCTTGCGTGACTTCGGTCTCGCCCAGTTTGAAGCTGTCCACGCACACTTCGTGCTGGCGTTCGTCATTATCCCGCCCCGCTTCGTTGCTGGGGCTGCCCATCTCGAAACAGCCGCCCGTGACTGGGAGCAGTTTGATGCCGTAGCGGTCAATACTGGCTTGGGCTAGCGGTTTAGATGGCTCAGCCCTAACCACCGCTGGGGCGGGCGGCGGGGCATCCGCTTGCACATCATTTTTGCCGATGAAATAGTAAGTTCTAGGCGGTACGCCTTGCACCAGCACTTCCGGTTGTTGGGTTGCGTGTTGACCCAGTTCAAAGGCGACTTGGCGGAACAGGTCGCCGATTTCCCAACCGGGTTGGGGCAGGTATTTTAAAAGCGTGCTGACGTAAGGACTGTGCGTGCCGTCGCCATCTAGGGCAAATTGGTTGGCGGCGGAGGCATAGGCGATGATTTGGTTGCGGCCGACATTTTCGATCCGCCCCAGCGCCCGCACGGTATCGGCAAATCCGCCCTTTTTGGCTTCTTCGACCAGTTCGGGGATTTCCCGGCAGGCATCGAAAATGGTCACGGTCAATTCGGCTTTGCCGTCTAGGTCTTTCAACAAATCATTGAGGTTAATCCCGCGCCGCGCCGTCAAGTCAATGTTGTTGGGTACGTCAACAGGCAATAAGTAAGGTGACGACGCCAACTGGACACCATGACCGGAATAAAACATTAACGCGACTTCGCGCCCTTCGGCTTGGCGCTTGAACACTTTCACCACTTCCAAGAATTGCGCTTCGTCGAGGTTTTCAAACACCTTGCCGCCGCTCAGTTCAAAACCTAAGACTTCCAGTTGTTCCGCCACGGCTTGGGCATCCCGGATGGGGTTTTTTAAGGTTTTTAACGCTTGGTAGTCGCCATTGCCGATCACTAATGCCAAACGGGCGGCGGCAAAGCTGTCAACCATGCCCAGGCAGGCGGCGATAAGCAATAAACAGCGTGCTGGACGGTGCATGGTGGGGTTCTCCTGTCGTCAGTTGGCGGGTGGATATTGATTACGGCTGCGCCTCGTATGGGACAACAGCCGTTTTTACATCAATTTTTCAGCTTATGGGTACTATTTGCGGATCACTTGGGTTTTAACTATACCTGCATATTGCTCTTCATTTGCACCTTGGCTATCGGAACTCGAGCGGCGGATCACCAGTGCTTTGATGCTTTCCATGGCCTTGGCGGAAAATTCCCGAAACTTATGGTCAACGCCACCTTTGGTATCTAAGAATCCCGTGCCATTCACATAACTGTCAAGCGGTTCGCGGGTTAGAAAAACGACAGTGAGTGCCGCCCCCGGCTGATCTATTGCAGGCAAGCCAAATGTCATTTCCTCTGACGGAAAATGGAAATCGCCCGCTTTGACTTGGTTTTCGCGATGGGCTTCATTTGGGAACAAAATTGTGGTTTTGTCGGCGCTGTCTATGCTGACGATGTTCAAGTAGCCATCAAACGGAAGGTTCATATCCAATTCCAAACTGTCTTGGTTGATGACATGTTTTTGTTTGTTGGCCTTTACCTTAAGTGGTGGTAGCTGTTTGGCAAGCGCTGAAATCGTTTGCCATTGGCTGGTTGCCAAATGATTATCCGGTGTTGTGACGGGCTTGATGGGGCGAATTTGGATGATCTTGTTGGCACTGCTCACTTGCGGGTGGAAGGGGTTGTTACCAGAGGCATTAATGTATTGTGAAACGCTGTCGCGTAATTCGCCCAAGGTCACGCTGTTGCGCTCCGCTAAAGCCAAGGACTTTACCGCATGACCCAAGCCTAAGGTAAAAATGCTGCCTTTGGAGGTTGCGACCGATTTTTCATCATCAGCAGCGGCGCTGAAAGTTGTCACGTTGTCATTAACCGTTGTCGGCCCTTTTTTTGCTGGGGCTTTTTGTGTCCAAATACCTTTATGTTCAAACACTTTCGGCTGTATGTCAGCTTCACCCAAGACGCCGGCAGGGCTTAAAGACAATCCCTTAGTTGCAGTACCACTAAAACAAGAATCCAGAATCACCAAAATGTTTTTGCTGGGTATTTGTTTCAACAACTTGTCCACATCATCGTCAAGGAGTAGGGTTTCTATTTTGTCATCGTCATTAAATTGCGTGTCATAAGTTAACCAAGCTTCATCCCACTCATCATCCTCATCACCATTTTGATCAGGAACGTGATAGCCGTGGCCGCTAAAATAAATTAGTACCCTATCGTTTGGCCCAACTTGCGTGGCAAACTGCTTTAGGGTTTGCGTTATGGCCGCCAAAGTGGCTTGTTTGTCTTGCAATTTGGTAATCTTGTCAAACCCTAGCAAGCGGGCAGTTTCTTGCATGGTATGAATGTCTAAGGGTATGCCCTGCAAGGGCTGATCCAAGGATTGGTAATCGCCGACACCAATCAACAAGGCTTGGTCGGCAGCTTGAACAGTTGCGCCGCCTAGCAAGGCGGACAGCAAAATAAAATGAGTGGCTAAATTGGGGTTTCGCATGGATAGGTCTCCTAATCTAAAAGCACGATTTCAACCCGCCGATTCAGGGCGTGGTCATTTTCGGTGTCGCCGTCGTAGCGCAGCTGGCTTTCGCCATAGCCTTCGCTTTGGAATAAAGCCGCTTGGGCGGGATAACGCCGTTGCAAAACGTCAAGGATGGTTTTGGCACGCTGCTTTGATAAATCTAAATTGTGACCTGCATCCCCCCGTTTGTCGGCATGACCAGCAATCATGATTTTACCGCCTTGTTTGATGGGCTCATCCACAATTTTGGCGATTTTTTCCACTTGCATGCCGCCCTTTGCCGTCAATACGGCTTGGTCGGTTTCAAATGGCACCACGACATTGATTTTGCCAGGACGTGGAATGTAGCGTTTTCCAGTCAACTGCCGTACCAGTTCTTCATCACTCAAAGGTTCTGTAAGCAGAGATACCTCAAAACTTTTCTTAAAGGTGCTTAACCAATATGGCAACGGTAATTTATGTTGTTCTGCGAAGGCATCGCAATCATCTAATAGCGATGCAGTATTTTCCCGCTGCCCCTGCAAAAAATGAGCCTGTGCCATCGAGCCATAAATGGTCAACGCGGTCTGCTGATCCGGTTGCTTGGCTCTAGCGGCTTCAAGTTGGCTTAACGCTAACCCTGCATAGCGTTGTTGATCGCCACCCCTGTTGACTTTTGCCAGTTCCAGGTAATTCGTGGCCTTGTGTACCGCCACTGCCAAGCTATCGCATTCGGCAGGCAAGTTTTCCAGTTGGCTTACCGCTTGTGCCGGAGAGCCTTGTTTGGCCTGCTCAAATAAAGTGGCGCATTCGGTTGCTAGTGATGGGGGGCTAAGAATACAATATCTGCCCCCCACAATTAAGGTCATTAATAAGTATTTGTATCGCATATAAAATTTCCTTTATTAGTCTGATTTATTTTTTTGCAACGGTCAGCACGTCTAGCTTACCGAACGCATAAGCCTCTTTGATGGAAAGCAATTGCTTGGTCAAGGCAGTAAACTCAGGGCTTTCAGGAGAAAGCGAAGTTTTAGGAACGCTATCTAACCAGGCAGGTTTTTTTTTGTAGGCAAATGCCAATAAATGATCCATCCCAAATGGCGGTTTGACCTCAACTTTTTCCGTTTCACTTGGAATAAAATGATTCTTCTTGCCTGGACGTATCTCTTTCTCATTGTCCAAGCGCGGATATAGCACTTCCACCTCGCCATTTGGCTTCACATCCAACAATAACCAATAACTGGCCTCATCGGCATTGGCGACAAAGGCAAATGTATCTCCTGCTTCGCGGGTAATGCCTTTGGTTGCGTTATCCAAAGACAGCTCTAAATTAAATTTCGCATTTTTAATAGCATTAGGCTCTAGGCGCATCAAGATGCTTTCTTGCAAGATACGTCCAAAAATGGCTTTAGGGTCGGATACTGGCACTTCAGCGACCACATCTTCAGCCTTGTTCAGCAAGCGGTAAGAGCCCCCTACCTTATTCACCACAAAATCGCCGTCCGCCGTTACAGTTTTGATTGATGTCGGCTTGTTAGGCATTTCGCGCAGTAATACTGCCAAGTCCGCAGCGGAAGCTAGAAACTGAACATTAACTACAGGTGCGTTATCAACGTTCGCAGTCGTTGCTGTTGTAGAAACAAACGGGGCTTTCTGGCCAAACATAACCCTTGATCGCAAAAACGGGTAGCGGTCTTCCTCTATCAAAGGCAACAAATTAGGGTTTTGAGCAAGCCCTTGGCTTTTTAAACGGTCTTGAAGGGTAGTTAGCAATTCTTTGTATTCAATATTACCGTCATGGTTTGTATCAGCGGGTAGATTTCCAGTCAAAACCCTCAAAAACGCATCCGTCAACGCCCCATGCGGCAAGCCATCAATGGTCTGATACCGGGGTACATTAACTTGATTTATATCAACTGCGGATTCGGTATTTCCCGCAGCCGCCAAAAAAACGATATTGTCGGAATAGGGGTAAGACGGCAATTTTTGCTCATTGGTGCCGCCTCCGTAAGGTATGTTAACTTCTGCGGTAGGTATGTCGATTTGCCTTACGGGCAACTGTTTGGTTGCGCGTAAAGTATGTGCCGAATAACAAGTGTCAAAAAGCACAAAAACAGACCTGTCATGGTTGAGCTTGTCCAAAACAGCTTCTTTCAAATGTTCGCGCGGGATAATCAGTGCGGCACGTTGCGCTTGCGCGTTGCCATTTCCTGGAAAGTCATAGGGGATCAATGCGCCGCTACCAAATGGCAAGTTCAAATATCCGCCTAATCGGAGATCATTGGGATTAGTGCCGTGACCGCTGTAATAAATAAAAACTTGATCACCAGGGCGGGATTTTTTTTCAACTGCCACCAGTGCGTCAATAATGCCAGCACGGGTTGCTTGGCGGTCTTTTAGGCTAACAATATGGACACCGTCATCTCGAAACCCCCACTTGACCAATGCGGATTTAACGGCATTCACATCGTACACAGGGCCTTCCAATTGGGTGCGGTTTGAAGTTGTTACGGACGGGTAATCCGCAATCCCAATCAACACCGCCCAATTATCCGCTTGGGCGGTTGGGGTAAGGGCTGCCAAGATCAACCCTGTTCTGATATGTTTCAACAACGCCATGATTTTGCTCCTTTAAAAATGAAAGACACCATTAACAACGGACACCGTTTTAAAAAACGACAAAAATAATCTGCTATCACCAAAAATTTTCTTTAATTTTCCGTCCCAACTTTACTAATGGGATTGTCGGAAAATACATCTATGTCCGTTAACCGATCGAGCCTTTTAAAATTAGGCCGTCTCAATGAGGAATTATCTATGCAGCGATTAAAAACTAACGATGTAGTTAGGCTGAATAACGGCAACTATAAAATAATTGAAAATCTGGTAGGTGGAGGACAAGGTAATGTTTGGAAAGCTGAATGTAACGGCTCTTATTTTGCAATCAAAATACCTTTAGCAACAGCGAGTGAAAAACGTGCCAAAAAGGAAATTGAGCTGATGAGCAAAATTAGCCATGATGATGCCAAGCGCTATTTCATCGCACCGTGTTTCGATACCGGAACTTATCTGGGAAAGCCCGTACTGGTCACGCCGTTCTATCCGGACAATTTGGATAACCATATGCCCGTGGTTGGCAGTAACCGGGAATTGCCGGACATCTCCCAATGCTTGCGGTGGCTTTGGCAGATATTTTGCGCTTTGGAAAAAATCCATTCCTTACTAGATATTAAGGATAATAGCCTAGTACATCGGGACTTAAAACCAAATAATCTCTGCTTAGATGAAAAGGGCGATATCCGAGTCATTGATTTTGGTATCGCTAGGCAAACGCACCAATTGTCCACCCACACCAGATCGCACTCCGAAACTTCAGTGGCACCGGAACAAGTTTACCCCTGCAGTTGGAAAGATAATAAACCCCAGTTCAACTTGGGTGTACATGTCGACATATATGCACTAGGGCTAATCGCTTTCCGCTTGTTCACAGGAAAATTTCCAAAATCACAATCGGATTTGAGCGCACTAGGCGGGGCGTTAAAAAGTGAAAAGTACAGGAGTTTCGTCGAGACAATGTCCGGAAAAATTGGCGGTTTGTCAGATGCAGAACTTCCACAGCTTCTTAAGGCAGTCAAAATCCGATTAGCACAAGAATCGGTAGAACTTGCCAATGAGGAGGCTTTTTGCCAAAAAATAGTCGATATTATTCATTCACTACTTGCCGCCAATTACAAGGAGCGGCCATCTGTTAATGAGGCAAAAAGCCAAATTGGTCAGCTGATTTCCGAATTGACTCCCGGTACTTTTGTCGACCCATTCACAAACAAGGTAACACCTCGCCCGGGAATACCACTCAAACCCTTTGCGGTAGTTTTTTTAGGCATTTCTATCGTAGCTTTAGTTTGGCAATGGCCCCAGCTCAAAGTTACTTGGCAATTATGGCAAGCAGAACGGCAATTGAACCATGGCATAGCTACAGAACAACAAGCGGCATGGCGCACTTTAAATCAACTGGTAAATGTATCCGAATCCGAAGCTGCCGCCGAGATCCTAGCCGACTTTGAACAGGAAACCCAACGCCTGTTAAACTCTAACCAACCAGAAGAGCAGCGTGCCGCTATATCGCGATTGTATTTATCTGCCGAAAAAGGCGATCCTAACGCCATGTTGTGGCTGGCTTACGTTAAAATCAAAGGTCAAGGCACTGAAGTCGATTGGTCAGAAGCGGAGCGCTGGTATGAAAAAGCGGCTGCTTTTAATAACCCCGAAGCCAAAAAACGCCTGCAACGTTTGCGCTTGGAAATGCAAAACCCTATAGCCACTCCCAAGCTGCCTTAAACCCAATCACCCGGAAAACAGGACAGGCCATGACCCATAAAAGCATCATAGACAGCGTCAAAGATAATTTCGCCAAAATCAAAGAAAATCTCTCAAAACCCACTGCCGGGGGGATTTTAAACAAAGCGCCGACTTGGTTGCATCACCCTTCCCCGTTGTTATACAACCTGATGCTAGACAATGTGGCTGATGTCCTGGATGCCGATGCCTTGTGGCAATACGGCGGTAACGTACAAAGCCAAGACAAGCCTCGCCAAGCTGGTTTGCGTAAAGCCTTACAAGACCATCCCACTGGTATTGGCCGAAAAATCAACGGCAACGTCTTCAATAGCATTACCTATAAAGTGTTCAGTGATGTTGCGGTATGGATCAGTGAAGAATTGTGGCACGAGCAGGATTTGAGCGGTAATGATGCTTTGTTTGTCATGGCAGACAAATTACTGTATCTCCATGCCGATGATTTTAAAGGGCTGCTGTATCAAAACCGTGAGCCACATTACAGCATCATGCCGATGGCAAGCTTGGCTCGGGATCAGATACTGTGCCAATTTGGTTTAGGAGTTTTTATACCTGGCCCTGACGACCACCAAACTGGAGAATTACGCATACACACATCCAAAAAACAAAGCCATTCCTTGCCGGAGTGGTGGTTTTATGAAAAAGCGGATGAACACCTACCTGTGCAAAAAATTGCCCGTCCGGCAGGCTTTTATGAAAAACAATATTCATTACTGATAGGCAATGGTTTGGATAATGCCGCCATCCACAGCCCCGTGTGGTTTGAACAAGAGCCAGGTGGGTATATCTTAGTGGATTCGCGTACCCAGCCAGTCAGCTTTAAAGGCGATGGCAAAATTGTGCAGACGGGGACATGTACCCAAAACAGTGGTATCAGCCATTGCCCATTTTATGCCAAGGACAACCCTCAAGATGCGCTGAGTTTGCAGATAGGGCCTGTCGGCATCCGCACTGACACCTTGGAGAGCCACACCTTTGTTGACAACAGTAATGACCAACCTTTGAGCGGATACACCTTTGTAGATTCGGATGACGAAGCCGCTGCAATAGATTTAGCCTTATGCCTTACCGCGCTAGCCTTGCCCCGCACCCGTGCTTTGCCCGGCAAAAGCCGCTATTGGGTGATGTCTTTTGATAGCGGTGGTTTCCCGGCAGCAACTCCTGTAGAAACCTTCTGGCAACTACGCGGCGACGTCAATGGCAATCTGGCGTGGAGAATGGCCTCTGAACAGGTTTGGCAACCTACCGCCTTACCCCTTGCGGGCACTGATGTGCCGTTGCCGATTGCATCCGAAATGCCATTGCATCTTATGCCGTCACCCTTACCAGACAGCTACCTTGCCCTTTACAGCCTGCCCATGCCGTTGGTATTGGCTGGCTTGGATGATGGGCGCTGCACCATAGGCCGGGCTGCCGACATTGTCATCGATTTTTTGACCCGTCCAGATAGCTTGTCCAATGGTACAGAAACCGACACCTTAAATAACTTGCGCTTTTCTAGGGAACACTTGGCGCTTGAAGTTCAGGGTGGTCAATTGGGCATTACCCAACTCAGCGCCACCGCCCCCACTTATATCCAACAGCACGGGGCGGCTTTCCAAGACTTAGCCGTAAACAACATGGCGGAATTAGGCCCTGATGATCGGGTTATCGTTGGCTGTTATGTGCTGAATGTTCAATCCTTGACTACTGGCTAAGCTGATGAACGCACACCATTACCATTTCCAAATTGCCGCCGTCAGTGACCGCGGCCGTCGTGACGAAAACCAAGACAATTACTTGCTGATTGATAGCCAAGGCCAGTGCCAGACCCTGCGAGACCAAGCTGTGCACCATCAACATTTGCTTAACTGGCCGGATGGCTGTTGCCGTCTCGCCGTTGCCGATGGCATGGGTGGGCATAAAAATGGCCGTTTGGCTTCGGAGACCCTCACCGCCGCCTTATTGGCTTTGCCGTTCCAACACTTGGCGGCTAGCCTGAGGGCGGCTTTATTGGCATTGCAAGCGGATTTGTTTGCCCAGTTTTACCAAGGGGCCGCCACGCCCGGCAGCACCTTAACCCTAGCCGACATCGCCGCCGATGGCAGTGTGCTTATAGCCCACATCGGCGACAGCCGCGCTTACCTGTGGCAACACGATTGGCGGCAACTTACCTTAGATCACACCCGTAGCGAATTTGCCTGGCGCAACCGACAGATTGACCAAGCGGCCTATCAGCAAGCTTTACGCACCCCACAAAATGCCCTTGCCCAAGCCATGATTTATGGCTCTAGTAGCATCATCCTTGATTCGGATGGCAGCATTACGCCAGGCCGCCATGCCAGCTTACGCCTAGATGCCGAAGACCTGTGCACGGTGGCTTTGGCGCCGGGTGACGTGCTGGTGATTGCCAGTGACGGCCTGTGGGCGCACCGCCCCGACAACCAGATTGATTGGCCTGCTCCAACCGGACAAATCTTACAACCTTGGTTACAAACTCAACTGGATGCCGCCTTGGCAGGTAGCAGCAGCGATAATTTGACCGCCATTGCTTTGCACTGTATCGGCTAATTTCTACTTTTTCTTCCCGAAGGAGACCGCCATGCCTCTGCCTTACCTGTTCTTGCTAATATTATTAACCTTAGGCCGACCTGCCCAAGGCGGCGAACCACCTACCGCCCCGCAACTGCGCCTGGATAGCGGCAGCCATCAGGCTGTGGTCAAACGTATTAGCGCCGATGCCGCCGGGCAAAAGCTGTTGACGGTGTCCTATGACAAGACCGCCCGGCTTTGGGACAGCCGTGACGGGCGCCTATTGGCCAGTTTCCGTATCCCCATTGGCAATGGTAATGAAGGCAAGCTCTTCGCCGGGGCGATAAGCCCGGACGGCACACAAGTAGCGGTGACGGGTTTGACTGGCTACGGTGGGCAAGGCACATACAACATTTACCTGTTCAGCACAGACGGGGTGTTGCAACGGCGCTTGGGCGGTTTGACTAGTGTGATTTTTGACTTGGCTTTTTCAGTTGATGGCCGCCGTCTGGGAGCTGTGCTGGAAAGAAAGGGGCTGCGGGTGTTCGACACCAGCAACGGCACACTGCTGTTCAATGACGCGGACTATGGCGATAGGAGCAATTCGGTGGACGTGTCCACTGATGGCCGTTGGCTGACCAGTTGCTATGACGGCTATGTGCGGCTATATAGCCCCGACGGAGCCTTGCTGGCCAAAACCAAACCCACTGGCGGCAAGCAACCGTTTACCGCCCGCTTCAGCCCTGATGGGCAGCGGGTGGCGGTCGGATTCAGCGACAGCACCGCGCTAGCTGTGCTAGATGCTAAGGACTTGCGACCCCTCTACGCCCCTGATACCACTGGGCTAAACAATGGCAGCCTGATTTCGGTGGCCTGGTCAGCGGACGGGACACGGCTGTTTGCCGCTGGCACGTACGATAATGCAGGCGAGAGTCCTATCTTGGTTTGGGGACAAGCCGGGCGGGGCCAGCGGCAACGCTTACCCGGATCACAAAACACAATCATGGATTTGCGAAGCTTGCCGGGCGGGGCGGTGGCTTATGCGGCAGCCGCCCCGGCTTGGGGTGTCATCGAAGCCAATGGCCGCCCGCGCTGGCAAAGCCACGGCGAGCTGGTTGACACTCGCGACATGTTTAAAGGCAGTTTTGGCCTTAGTACCGACGGTGGACGGCTGGCTTTTGGTTATGAAAATAATGGCAAATCCCCCGCCCGTTTTGATTTGGTCAACCGCCGATTGGAGAGCCTGACCGCCCACGACCCAGCCTTGCCTGTCCCCGCTGCTGTGCCAGGACTCAGCGCGTGGGAAGACGAGTACCAGCCACGTTTGCACGGCACAGCTTTAAAGTTGGATGAATATGAAATATCACGCAGTGCCGCCGCCGTAGCTGATGGTGGATTGGTGTTGGGCACTGAATGGAATTTGCGCCGTTATGACCGTAAAGGCCAAGCGATTTTGAATCAGCCAGGGCCAGGGCCGGTGGATGGCGTAGCGGTCAGCGGCGATGGCCGACTGGTGCTGGCGGCGTATGGCGACGGCACTTTGCGTTGGCACCGCGTCGACACGGGCGCGGAACTGCTGGCGTTTTACCCGCACCCAGACCGCAAACGCTGGATCGTCTGGACACCGGGCGGCTATTACGATGCCGCGCCGGGTGCCGAACGCCTACTGGGCTGGCATGTCAACCGAGGGGCTGACCATGCCGCCGACTTTTTCCCCGCCGACCGTTTCCGCGCCCGTTTTTACCGCCCTGACGTGATCGACCGCGTGCTGGCAACCTTGGATGAATCCGTGGCCTTAGCACAAGCCGATGAGGCACGTGGACGCACCACCACCAGCACGCCATTAATCAGTGCTTTGCCGCCCGTGGTCGAACTGGTGTCGCCCGCCAACGGCGATAGCTTTAACCAAACCCAACTGACCGTGCGCTATCGGCTGCGTTCGCCTGCCGACCAACCCGTCACTGCCGTAAAAATCTTGCTTGACGGTCGTCCTCTGCCCACCGCCCGTGGCCTCGGCAGACAAGAGGCCGACATCCAGCAACAAACTGTAGAACTGCCGCCGCGTGACTTGGAGTTGGCGATTATCGCCGAAAACGCCAACGGTGCTTCCGAAGCCGCGCGGCTAAAACTGCATTGGGCAGGGCAAACCGCCGCCGACACCTTCACTTTCAAGCCCAAGTTGTATGTGCTGGCGGTCGGCACTAGCGCTTACCAAAACCCAGAATTGAAATTGCGCTATCCCGCCAAAGATGCCGCCGATTTTGCCAACGCCCTGCAAGGCCAAGCAGGTGGCCTGTACCGAGAAGTGGTGGTCAAAACCGTGCTGGACGGTGACCACGACGCAGTGCTGGACGGCTTGGACTGGCTGGAAAAGCAAGTCACCGATAAAGACGTGGCGGTGGCATTTTTTTCCGGGCATGGGCAAAACGACCGCAACGGCGATTACCAATACTTGCCCGCCGATGCCGATCTGGACAATCTGCGCCGCACCGCCGTGCCTTACCACGCTCTGCTGGACACACTGAAAAACCTGCCCGGTAAAGTCTTGGCTTTTGTTGACACCTGTTTTGCCGGCAATGTCATGGGCGGACGCAAAGGTGCGGAAGTGGACATCAACAAACTGGTCAACGACCTCAGCGCCACCGAAAACGGCCTAGTGGTGTTCGCCGCCAGCGCCCGCAATCAATATTCGCTGGAAGACTCCAGTTGGGGCAACGGCGCATTTACCAAAGCCTTGGTGGAAGGCATCAATGGTCGTGCCAATTACAGGGGCAACGGTGCCATCACCATTAATATGCTGGACTTGTACATCGCCGAGCGGGTCAAGGAAATCACCGGAGGCAAGCAAACGCCCACCACCGCCAAACCCGATAGCATCGCCGATTTTCCGTTGGCGGTGAGCCACTAGCACAAAAGTAGTGACGGCTGCGTGTTCTTGAAGGATACGCAGCCGTTTTTGGGCTAAGAATTTATCAATGGCCTTAAATAACTGCGTCAAAAACTTGATAACAATCCTTATTACATCAGTAACCAACGGCTTCTATGAAAAAAATATTTGTATTCATGGCTTTGATATTGGCATTTTCAGTATTGGCAGAAACCGATAATCGGGGCTTAACAAGGATTCCTGTTAATGGACAGCGGGTGGCTTTGGTGATTGGCAACAAAGACTATCCGGACAACCCATTGCATAATCCCATCAACGATGCCAGAGATATGAAAAAAGTGTTGAAGAATCTGGGGTTCATTGTGGTTTATCGGGAAAACGCCAGTTTTGAACAGATGGATGAGGCCATGCACGAGTTCACCCGTAAACTCGGTAAGGACAGTGTGGCCTTGTTTTATTTTTCTGGACATGGCGTACAGGCCGACGGGATAAATTATTTGCTTCCCATTGGGGCGAGGATATCCAATAAAACCGAACTAAAAAGTCGTGCTTATGATTCTTCTATCGTACTCGGTAGCATGGAAGAAAGCGGAGCGCGGGTCAATTTGGTGTTTTTGGATGCCTGCCGCAACGTGGCATTCAAAGGTTATCGTTCACCACAAAACGGTTTAGTGCAAATGGGTGGTAATTCCAGCTCAATCATCGCCTTTGCCACTGCACCAGGAGAGGTTGCTTATGATGGTACCGAGCGCAATGGCACGTTCACCAAACAATTGCTGCGATACATCCAAGAGCCTGGCTTAAAAGCAACTGAGGCTTTAGAAAAAGTACAAATCGCTGTAGTAAAAGAGTCGGGCGGCGATCAAAAACCATGGTTGAACCACGGGCCATTGCTGGAGACATTTTGTTTCGCCGGATGTCCTCTGGACAAAAAACAACCCATTGCCATTGAAATGGTAGAGATTCCTTTACTAGGCATTGCTATTGGCAAATATGAAATATCCAAGAAGCAATGGCAGGCATTGATGAGGAATAACAATGCGGATTCTTCGGAATTCGAAGACAGCCCTATTACCCAGGTATCTTTTGATAACGCACAAGAGTTTGTACGAAGGCTTAACCAAGCGACTGGTTTAAATTACCGTTTGCCCACCAGTAAGGAATGGCAAATTGCTTGTGAGGCTGGCGAGACACTTAATTATTGTGGCTCAAATGACCCGGACGAAGTGGCATGGTATGCCGACAATTCAAATGGCCTTGTCCATCCATTTTCGGAGAGCAAAAAACCCAACGCTTGGGCGATCTTCAATATGAGCGGCAATGTAAATGAATGGACTACTGATTGCTATGATGACGACTGCAACCGAAGGGTTGTTCGGGGCGGTGGATCAATCTCCAAGCTGAGGGAGATAACATCGGTATTCTCAAGTTTCCGCTTGCATCACACCCAAGAGCCTTTCATAGGGTTTCGAGTTGTGATGCCAAAATAACACCTTCCATACCAGACACGACAAGGTAGATACCCATGAAACGTTTTGAACAACTAACACCAGCAGACCATATAAAAAATCTTTCGTCTGAAATCGCGAGTCTAAAAAGCAAGAAAAAATTGTCTAAATCCGAAATGATCACTTATCAACAGTTAGTTGAAACATTTCATGACGTCAGTACCCGTGAATTTCAATATTCAGAAAACCATCCTGAGATTAGACAAAAGCTCTTGGATAGTCATGGCCATTGGTTGGAATATGTTTACAACCAAGCTAAAGCCCGATCAAAAAAAATACTGGCTTTGGTTGCTGGTTCAACGCTTTTTGTCTTGGCCGTTCTGTCTTTTTTGGCTGTTATGGCAGTACCAAATTTCTTTTCGGGTAATTTGGAATCTCGCGTAACTCAACTTGAAAGAACTATTAACAGGCAATCAACGAAAATACAGGGTTTAGAACAAGACGTTTCCGATTATAAAAGCCAGCTAAGTGAACAACTCAATATGATACAAAGCTTGAAAGCTGATAATCAGCGAATTTTGTCATCGTATCAAAGCCTTATTGAACAAATGAAAAAAACCAGAGAGGCATTCCAAATGGCATTGGAGAAGTCCCATGACCCACGCTAAAAAACTTATTTGTCGTTTAGTTTCAACGTTATTGTCAATTGTCAGTTTATCCCTCCATGCCCAAGACAGAAATTACATAGACGAAGTGCTTGGCAATGCTGAAAACGAGGTTAAAGGCTGGCAGCATTTCGAAGAAAATGTTTTGAAGAACAAATGGATAAATGACGGGCATGAGCTTATTAAAGTCCGAGGCATGGATGAAAATGGAAAGTCTGCAAATTTTCTTTTCTTTGTTTTGACTCAAGAAATCAAATGGGTTTGTGGAAGTAACACCCACATTATATCTGGCCATAGGGAAATAGATTTCGCCACTCGGCTTAATGAAGAATCGGGGTTGTCTCGTTTAGCACAATTCGATTTTCGAACAAAACTTATTTCGGTGGGGATGGCATCTATTGAGGGTAATTCAGTAGAAGAATACGATCGGGCCAAAAGTCGTGCAAAAACCATTAATAGCTGGTTAAAAAGCAAGATACCTGAAACAGATAGGGAGCTGCTGATTTTAAATCTAGGTAAATATAAAGGTCATATAGAAAATCAAGAGGTAACGAATATTAACGGGCAATGCGCTGGCGGCGCCGAATCTGAAAAACAACGGCGCGTCCTTATAATTGCCGTAGACGAGGCTGAGCCGGGCATCAATCTAAAAATGGCATTACAAAATGGCTGGGGAAAAGCAAATCCAGAGGTTTTGATTGATTATAAAGATTACGAAAAATTTGATTTATAACTTTAAAAAGTAACGCCTTGAATCTTGCCTACCCAAATAGGCTGTTTCCAGCCAAGAATTGGATAACCTCACCGAATAAATACGAAATTTCGCAAATAACTTGTCGGAATACTGGTTAGTGTCCGTTAATCAATGGCAGGTTGTGAAAACCTAGTCACCCTGTACAAGACAGGGTAAACATAACGGTTGCATCCAAAAGGGGGACGGCAATGCGAATATTACAGACAGTGCAGATGATTTGGCAGGGCTTAAGAATCAGCCTGCCTAAATTAAGCTTGGGTAAGATTGGTATAGTGGCGGTGTCATTGCTGATGGTGGTGAGTATACGCTTAGCCCAACTTACCTCTACAGAACAAGGTAAAGAAAGTCAGGCGGTTGGGTTCAAAACCGAAGCCCACGAACTGTTTGAACGTTTGTTGGCGACAGGCTTAGTAACGGTGGACAGTCAACAGCGTTTGCAATTACCCGCCCAAGACCATGCCTTGTCTATGCGTTTTAATCAACATGCCTTGGTCAGCCCACAACTCGAAAAGCTGCTCGAACGCCTCAATTATTCACAAGCGGGCAAAGTGGTACGCCGTGAAGTGGCGTTTTGGAACCATGCCCGCTTTTTTGCGGCCGTGCGTGATAATGCGTCCGTCTCTGGCGAGTGGCAAGCGAGCGATGCCGCTTGGGGCGAGCGTTTAGCCATAAATGACTTAGTGCCGCTGGACTATGGCTATGTCAATGGCGGGCAATTGCAACCCGGTTTTAATGACTGGGCCAGTGCCAGCAACGACGGCACGATTGTGTTTGAAAAAATCTGGACGCTCTCCAAGCCCTTGACAGTCAATCTGCACGTCATCGGCCAACCGGATTTTGCCGGATTACCTTATCCTGCCACCATACACGCCTGTCAAGATAATGGCAAAACCTGCCAAACCGGCTTCGTCGGCTCTTCTGACGCTTTCCAATTGACACTGACATTACCTACTGGAAAGTCTGTTTTACGTTTGCCAGTGAAACCGGTGTCAAATCCTGGCAAGCGCGTTGATGGTGTGATGGTTTATCAAAAAACATCTGCCACAGATGGCAACCAGATTTTCGCATGGCAAAACTTGACGGGTACGCATCACCAAAACGCTGTCGAGAAAGATGGTCAGACATTTGATTTTACGATTCTAAGCCATGATGGCGAGGTGCTAGCCAAAACCGACAGTGGCCAGGTATCCAATTATGTAAAAGCTAATGGTTTGTTACCTTTAATCGGTTATGACCGCAGTGACAGGTTCAGTTTGACGGGCGTTATTGCCCGTTCCAACCTGCCTCACAATGGCTCGCAAGTACATTTGACTTTAGACAGCCGTTTGCAAACTCTGGCCTACAAACATTTGTCGGCGATGTTGGCGACGGTTGACCCTAAGCATCTGTACGAGACTGAGCGCCGAGCCGCTGTGGTGATGCTTGATTCGCATACCGGCGCCATAAAGGCTGCTGTCAGTTACCCCAATCCGCCAGCTAACATTGGAGTTTGGGATCGGTTGTCGTTTGCCAAGGTTTATCCAAACCTTGATCCTTTTAAAGTGTCGGCTTGGCAAACGCTGAACCGCCACTATGCCCCTGGTTCGACGTTTAAGCCGATTACCGCCTTATCTGCTATCCAAGCCGCCAATGAAGGCCGTGATGATTTGCAGCTCATGATTAAGGGGCTGGATTTTGAATCAGGCTTAGTCGGAACGAACCTAACGGAGCTGACTGGATTTACTGCAGAAAGCTTTAACTATGAAGATACCGCCAACGGCATTTCAACAATACATAACTTTGGCAACGCGCCTTTGCAGGCTTCGCTTAACAAGCCGCTAAGGGCAGCTGAATGTGCCAAGGAAACCGAGCGTAGCCAAACTATCGGTTTACGCGAGGCCTTGCGTGACTCCTCCAATATTTGGTTTTCCCGCTTGGGGGTCATGACCGACCAAGATCATCTTCAAGAAGGCGGAAAAAATACCTACCTTGCCCGCACAGCTTCCAGTTTAGGTTTTGGCCAAGCCTTGGCCTTGTCTGATATTCCGGCATTGAAACGGGTGACCGACAACCAAGGTCACGGCGATGTGTTGAATGCGCTGACAGGGCAATTGAGCTTGGAAACCGAAGCCTACAACAATGCTTCCGCATTGCAACGCTTAAGCCAAAACAGCATCGGCCAAGGGGTTGCGGTGACACCCTTACAAATGGCCCGCGTCATGTCCGCAGTTGCCACCGATGGAAAAATCCCATCACCCTTTCTTGTTGAGCGCTGGGGCAGCTCCCTAGTGTCCCCTCCAGAGTCACAACACTTGAGCCAGGGCGGCTTAATTTCCCAGTGGTTAGGGGGAGGGTTAAGCCATTATCTTCGGCAAGGCTTGAAGGCTGTACCGGAAACGGGTTCTGCCGCCGAAGCGTTTAAAAAAAATTACCCGGAAGGGCGTTGCCGTGTGTTCGGTAAGACTGGCACGGCACAAATCGCCGAAGGCAACCATCCCGCTGATTTTAATAGCGCTTGGTTTATCGGTTGGCGGGAGCAGCCCGACACCAATACGCCCGATGTTAGCTTTGCCTGTATGGTCACACACACTTATGTTAAGGGGAAGCAAAACGGCGGCGATGTCTGTGCGCCGATCATAGCCAGTATTTTAAAAGACATGGATAACAATACCCAAACCAAGCCGGAGAATAAGCCATGAACTATACCCGTTACGGTCATTATTATGGCTATTTCGCTTTGCTGATATGGCTGGTTTTTGGATCGTTAGCCTTCCAGTTGATCCGTTCTGCCCCATCCGTGCGGATGTTGTCATCCGTGGAAATAAAGCCGACACCAGAGGGTGTGGTTTTAGGCTCGGAGGCTTTGGGGCAAGTCCCGGGGGCATCTTCAGCAGAACTCTCGCACTTATGGGTTGGCCAAGATGCCAAGCACCAATGGCTATTTAAAAACGTCGCTGTTAATCGGGTGGTCGATGCTAAAACAGAACGTATGGACACCCGTTATGTCCGCCAATGGGCTCTGCAAACAGGCGATATACTGCGTTTTAATGAATTCAGTTTGGTTGTTGTCCAAGCGGACGGTAACTCCCTGGAAATGCGCGATGAAGCCCATAACACCGTGGGGCGTTGGGATGGCAGCCAATTGTTACTGAACGGTGGACAGGGCTATGATGCCTGCGATAGTAAACATCATGTTGACCAATGGAAAAATCGTTTCAAATGGGCGGTTAAGGATGTCCATTCACTCCATCAAGAAGGGCTGTTATTGTTTTCAATAGGCGGACAAGTGCATTGTACGACCCGTTGGCCACATGCTGAATGGCCTCCTAAAGCCGTGCGCCTGTATTGGGACGATGGCCGATATTGGGTACGCGCTGACCACAATCTTCGATTTATGGTCGAGCGTGCAGGACAAAAGACAGCTTTCCAAGATTTGCTATTGCCAGTAGATGGTGAAGACGGGAAGGTTACCAGGTTGATTATTGGGCGTACTTATTATCGCGTCGAACCTAAAGAAAACGCGTTGACTTTAGTTCCGACCCAAAATATGACGGCTTTTAAAGTCACGGAAAATTCGATCACGTCAAGCAATCCGAATGCTCAAAGCGCAATAATCAGCCACTTTGACACTTTCGACTGGATTGGTGCGGCGGTATTGGCCGAACCTTGGCGGCCCATTTCTTGTGTGATGTTGATCTTGTTGGGTTTAGTCAGCGTTATTTTAGTGTGGTTCTTACGCTGGACTTCCCTGCCGACCCTGTCGGGCGGCTTATTGCTATGGGGCACAGTCGCTTGGCATGGTCAAATAAACATGGCATTAGCGATCTTTGTTATGGTCGGCAGTTTGGCAACTTTATCCTGGTTTTTAAAACAACGCTTAACCCAAGAATTAGGTTTGGTGTGGGTGCTGTTTTCGGTTTTGGCGATCACTGGCGCTTTGACACTCACCCAATTGGGCGCAGGTGCCGACAATAGCCGCTGGCTCAGGTTTTCTAGTGAGTTTTTGTGGCTGGCTAGCGCATTTTTCTCGCTTCTATTAATGGGATCAGGCGCACCACATGGGCTGGTGTTGAAACTATGGCTTAAGTGTTGTGACAGTGGCTCATTTTTTGTGAAATCCTTGAAAGCTATAGGTCTATCGCTGTTATTCCTTATGTTAGTTGCCCAATTGCTTTTAGGTTCAGAGAAAGGCATCGGCGGTTTCCAACCAGTTGAGTTAGCGAAATTAATGATCGTCTTGTTGGCAGCCCAAGCCTTATACGATCTTCGGGAATTACGGCTACGCTTCTCAAAAAGCTATTTGGCACAGCCACTTAAACATTGGCGGCTCACTTTGCAATGGCTTGGGGTATTTGCCCTGTTGGCTTGTATATTTTTGGCTGGCGTGGATGATTTTTCGCCTCTACTGATTATCTGCGTCATTATGGCCATTTATTTGTGGCAAGTGATTCCGCATCCGACCAATCCTTCCTATCGGCAATTATTCACCAGAAAGGCTGTTTTTTTGTTGGTCACTAGTGTTGTTATCGGCTATGGCATTTATTTTTACCAGCATCCACCTGCTTATGACAGCAGCTTGCCGCAAGCAGAAAGGCTGCGGGTATGGAGTGATCCGTATCGGTATGCTGAAGCGGCCGAGCAATTGTTGAAAGGCTATGAGCGTATCGCCCAAGGTGGATTGTGGGGAACGGGCTGGTTTGGTAGCAATGGCAAAGTAATGGCTGTGCCAGCAATCCAAAATGATTTCATCTTGGTGTTTTTGATCAATCGTTTTGGGACAGTCGCGGCCTTGGGGCTGATTCTCGTGCAAGTGGCGTGGGTTACTGTGTTGTTGAATTTAAATCAACAACTGATGGCATTAGCCCAACGCAGCCATTTTGCCAAAGCCAGATGCTGTTATATGACCGCATTTATTCTACTGGGCTTGGCTGCCCTGCATGTCGTCCATTGGTTGATTTCATGGTGCAATGTTCTAGGGTTGTTACCCATTATGGGCCAGCCTTTCACTTGGTTGTCAGCAGGCGGTAGCCATCTGGCTTCGATTGCCTTCCCTTCGGTGTTATTCGCCTTAATGGCGGCACGCTTAGTCAACGATGATCCGGGATGAGGAGGAAGAAAATGAGCCATTTACCAAAATCTAACATGATGTTTTATTTGTTGTTGCCGTTATTTGGCTGGGCAACGGCGAATGCACAAACTAGTCAGTTCAGCCTCCCTCCCGATCCTTTCCCGGAACTGCCGCTCGCCAATAAGCCACCTGCTCGCCCAACTATGCCTGAACCTGCTACACCTGTAACCCAAAATCAGCCAGCAAATACTCCGGTAGGCCAACCTATGACTCCCGCCATCCAAGAAGCTAAACCAATCGGGCAGTTGGAGGCTAAACCGATATCCGAAACATCGGCACCACCCCCATCGTCGATTGTGAAACCGGAGCCTATCCAGCCCCCCCCAATCAAACCCACACCAACAGTTGGGCTAACAGTAAATGAGTTCCTTGACCAACTAAAAGCGATAGCCCATTCAAAACTACTGGCAATTAATGCGCCTAATGAATTGGTTGTTGGGCAGGTGTTGCAATTTAGTGTTACCAGCCGCAACGATTGCTATTTAACCGTGCTAGGTTTTAGTCCGGAAGGGCAACAGATGCTCCTGTTCCCCAACCGGATGCAGCCGGAGCCTTTTATACGTGCCGGCCAAAAAATCAGCGTCCCTCCGGCCCAAGCAGATGTCGAGCTGGCCTTACAGGGCAAAAGCGGGAAGCAGACCTTAGTGGCGCTGTGCAGCCCTGAAAAAAAAACGCTGTATCAGGAGGGGTATCGGTTTAACGCCCGGCCATTCGTCCAATTGCATACAGGCCCCCAAATGGACAGCAAACTGTCGCTGGCGCAACCGTTAGACGCCTTGGGCGAATGGGCCGTGGCGGAAATCACCGTCAAGAATTACCGCATCATTTATCAATAACAATAATTTAATTTTATCTGTCATATAGGAGAGTTTTTAGATGAATTGGTATGACCGCTTCGCAACCCCAGCATGGGACAATTGGTTTCGTAGCCAAGCAAGAAAGAAGTTCGGCTTCAATGAAGACTTAGAACAAGAGGCCTACGAGTACGCCATATTAAAAATGTATGAACGGATGAACAAAATAACCGACCCACTGAAACAAACAGACAGTTACTGTCGGGTCATTTATAGACGTAAGCTTATTGATGTTCACCGCCACTATTTAAAAAGGTTCCAACCGCACAAATGGGTCAAAGACAAGGGCCCGCCTTGGCCAGAAACGGCAAAATTGCTGTATTTTGGATACAGCTTGGAAGATATCCGCACGATATTGCTAAAGGATATTAAAGAGGATTACTCAATTGATGAACTCAGAAGCATTATTGAAGAACTGTACCAACGCCCTTACGGCCAGCTCTATCCGCTTGATGTTGGCGATAACATTACCCAAGCCCCTGATAAATTATTGTTTGAAAACGAACGCTATTGCTTTGTTCGGTTTTTGTTGAACAAAAATGACGATGAAGATGATCCGGAATCGCCAATAAAAATCCTCAAATCATGGCAAAACCTAAGGCAGAAAATCCGCTTGGATGACACGGAACGCCTAATACTGAAGCTACGCTTCTATGAAGGCATGTCTTACGGAGAAATTGCCGACGAGTTAAAGGATTTTTATGGGCAAGAGTATAAAAATACCAATGAAAAAACCCTTGAAAAAACCATCGAACGGCGCATTAAAAACATCCTTGAAAAAATCAGAGATTTGTTTGCCCAAGAAGGCATTCGCCTTGGTGATCTGTGAGTTACCCATCCCAAAGCCCTCCGTTACCAAAAAAATCAAAACAATTTGTCGGTATTTCTGTCTGTGTCCGTTTTTACAAGTGTTATTTGTACTGCAACACCCTTCAGTGGAGCAGACAAATGGACACCCAGCTCTAAACTTTTAGCTTTAAGGTAGTTACATCATGAACATTTTCCGATCCAAACCCCCATTACCCAAGAATAATCCCAAGGACAAACAAGTGGCCTTACTCGCCTTGGCCTTGGACAATCCGCCACCAGCCGATGGCATCGCCCCTGACTTGAACGAACTGCTAGCCTGGCAACAAGGGCGAGTCGCACAACCTCGCGCCGATGAAATCAAAAGCCATGTCGCCCGTGACCCGGAAATTTACGCATTGTGGCGTGAAGCCAGGGCAATGTTGGCCTCCCAGCTCCCCAAACAGCAACCCAAGCGCGAGCGCCTCCAATGGCCAGATTGGCTGATTTTGCCAGACTGGCTTGCCCAAGGTGGATTGCCGCTCGCCATTACGGCTGCTTTATTGGTAGCTATCGGCTTACCTCAGTTTGGACATTCACCCACTTTGTCTAGCCAGATTGATGAGGGCTACCAATCGCTCGCCCCGATGGCTCTCAGCTCAGCTCAATGGAATGCGGGGTTTGATCAGCAAGAAAAGGCATTAATGCCACCCAAATCTGGCAACCCGAATTTGTCGGATTTGAAACTCCCGATCAATGTCGGCATCCGCCAAGGCCTGCTAGATTTAACCAGCACGGGCAAGCTTAATAGCTCATGGTCAGCCTTATTAAGGTTTTACCCACCACTGCAAGCCAGTTGTCCGGATGGACAAGATTGCCAGGCAAAGTTCGCGGTTTTGAAAGAATTTGGTCGCTGGTTGGCATTAAACCGCCTGCAATGTTTGGACGACACTGCTTCTGTTCAACTTAAACCTAATGAAAAAATCGGCTATTTTATTGAAGCAACCGCCCCACACCAAGATTTAGCTGGATTTCAGCACATACTTGAACAATGGCAATCCGACATTCAGCATAATCCCGGACAATTTTGCGAAAAAATTGCCGCCGGTTTGAAACAACTCAACAACTAACCACCGCTTAAGGATATGTCATGAACATCTTCCCCATTTTTTTAAATAATCAAAATCTTCAAGCCTCTCCCTTGGCTTTTATCCTAAGCAGCCTGATTGGCGTATTGAGTGGTTGTGCCTCATCTTCGACGCCAACAACGCCAGCGACATCTCAAGTTGACTCTCTTGCAACTGATCAGCCTGCCCCGCAGTTAATCAATCAAGTACGCTTAATCGTGCCATCTTCCCCTACACAATGCGACAGCAAAACCCCATGGCAAAACGGCATGTTTAGATTGCCTAGCCAAGGCTTACTAAATCCTGGCGAATGCTTTGGCCTAGAAGTAAACATGCTGAAAAAAAGCGATGTGTTCCTATTTAATGAAGATGCAGAAGGTCGCTGGCAATACCTGCCTGCTGGTGGAACGGGCTATTCGTATGACCACCAGTCCGTAAATGTTGGTGAATGGCTGCAATTTCCCCCACGCAATGTCTTTGATGTCGGCAGCCGTGAGGAACGCGTACATATTTTTGCCGTTGACGGCACGGCAGCAGTCAACGCCATGAACCAATTGCTTCGTGAACAGGCAGTGTGTTGTAACCCCAAACAAATTTTCCTGACCAATCCAAAAGATAAGTTACAGGCGTTTTCTAAACAATACAGTGCTGCGAGTGAGTGGCGTTCATTATCCGTGCGAGCCGCGCAGATACCCACGTTTACTCCTACAACTCCTTAACCGGACTTTTGAATCTTTTATTATTAAAGGTTAACCCTATGAAAAAATATGCCCTGTTGTTCGTCATCGGTAGTTATTTGGCGGCCCCAAGCGTTGAAGCCGCTATCCTCGCCGCTTGTGACGATAGCCAGCCTTACACGATAGACAAAAAACCGATATGCCAAGCCGCCCCCGGATTTTTTGCCCAGTACCAGCAAAACCGCCAACAAGGAATCGGCAATTACTTGACCGAAGATTTTTGGCTGCTGGCCTACAGCCTGACCCGGCAAGCGACGCTCAGCGAGTTGGAACAACAGCGGTTAATGCCCGCCTTACAAACAGTAATCCATAAACTGGCAGCGGCCTTGCCTAAAAACGATGCCATTCCGACCCAAGCCAGCCACGATTTTTTGGCAGTGTTGCAACGGCTAAGCAGTGATACCGTCGTTCCGCTCAGCGCCCGTGCCCAACAAGAACTGGACTTGATTATCGCTGCTGCTGGCATTGCCCCGTCGCCGTTATGGCAAAGCCCAATAGATTACAGCCAATTTAAACCCAGAGGCCGATATAGCCACAGCGAACCCGAACAACGCTATTTCCGCCTGTTCCGTTATGCCAGCAGTGTCCTGTTTCCGCTGCAAGCCTCCGCTGCTATCGGCGTGAATAAAGACTTAGCCGATAGGTTGTTGCTACAAGCCCAACAATTGACCCATGCTTTGGCGACCATCCCAGAATCGGCAGAATTGGAGGCCGTACTGAACTGGCAAATGGGCGCAGCCGATGACTTGACCAGTGCCGACCTCAATACGGCCTGCCCACAGGACAAAGTCCCGCTATTGCCAAACTGGCGGCAATGCCTGCTCGACTATGCCAAAAAAGCCCACAAACAGCCGCGCATCGTCGCTGGCTTAGTCGATGCCGCCAAACTGGCTGCTGGTCAAACTGCCCAGGATGCGCTTACAGGCTGGCGGTTACTGCCCTTACGTTACAGCGCCGACAGCGAAGCATTCCAGCAACTGGTATACAACAGCACTGGCCCTTATCTGGGTGATTGCCCAAACTGCGCCACACCTAGCATCGGCTTAGGGATTATAAATGGTCAAGCTGTCAAAGTTTTCCCCAGCAGCTATGAAATTGCCGATGCACTGGGTTCATCCGCCGCCGCCACTTGGATAAAAAGCCATCGTGAAGACCAGTTCCAAGGCTATGACCAAGCCCAACATAACGCCGCGCAAACCCTGCAACAAGCCCAAGGCTTAAACGGCGGACAGCTACAATTGATGCAGCATTGGCTAAAAGGCGCACCCGAGGATTTTGCCGCCCAGCGGCTAAATTCCATGTTAGGATTTTGGACATGGCAACGCTACACCAACCTGTTATATGCCAAACAATCCTATACCTTGGAAAGCAAAAGCCTCGTGTTGGAAAAACCCCGTAAAACCGCTTGGCTAGCCCCCGCCACACTGCTTTATCGGGAGCTATTGGCGCTTACCCAAGAACACGCCAAACAAGAAACCAACCCCTTGTGGACTCAGCTGGGCGGACTCTTGCAACACACCGTCGCCATCAGCGAGAAAATTGATGCCAAACAGCCATTAACGCCACAAGATATAGAGTTCCTCAACCAAGCCGATCAAACTCTGAAACCCTTGGTAGGTGAAGACGCGCCGATCATTACCGATGTCCACAGCAGCCCTGCTACTGGCGAAGTGCTGCAAGAAGCCCTCGGCTATCCTAACTTGGTCAAACACGGTCAGGAATTGGGCGCACGTTGGCGGCATTTTGAATTCCGACAAGCCTTAAACCAACGGATGACGGACGAAACTTGGCGAGAACAATTGGCGAAGAAATCGTTGCGTTAAGCCATTATTCGAACTGGATTGCTGCCATTGAAAACGGTAAAGTGGCAGCCACCCTTGGCGGAAACACTGCCGCATATAAACCTTAATCACACCAACCCATCAGGATTCTGTTGTTATGAAAGCACTTTCCCGAAACCTCGCCGTGGCTACGTTGTTCGGCCTTAGCTATTTCCCGACTAGCTTTGCCGTCCAGCCACGCTTGGCCTTGGTAATCGGCAATTCGGATTACAACATTGCCAATGGTCGCCTGCCCAATGCCCGTGGCGATGCTGAACAAGTCGCCGAACGCCTGCGTGGCCTAGGATTTGAGGTCATGCTCCGCACCGATGTCCGTACCCGTGCTGAACTAAAACAAGCCGTGGAAAGCTTCATCGGACAAACCAGCGGGCGGGAAATGGCCTTGGTGTATTATTCCGGACATGGTGTCCAGCATGACGACCACAACTACCTGATACCCACCCAAGAAACCATCAGCCAAGCCTATCAAGTTGAAGACAACGCCGTAAGCGTCGATTATTTGCTCAAAGGCATGAAAGAAATGGCCCCGCAATTGGGCGTGGTGATTTTAGATGCCTGCCGCACCAACCCCTTCCCCAAAAGCGGTAAAGGCGCTGACCGGGGACTGACCCGCATCCAATCCCCCAGTGACATTGTCGTCGCTTATGCCACCGAACCGGGCAACGTCGCTGACGATGGTGATGGCACGCACAGCCCTTATGCCCAAGCCTTTTTAAAGCACTTGCAAGACCCCGCCAGCACCGCCTTGCCCGTGACCGAATTTTTTAACCGGGTCGGCATCAGCGTTGAGCAACTGACCGACGGCAAACAAAGCCCGCGCCAAGAATTGCCGCCACTGCATTACAGCTACTGTTTCCGGCATTGCAATGATGCCGTCCCTTCTATACCCGAACCGCAACGGGCGGAAACGACACCAGCCCCCAAACCCGCAACGCCCAACGCTGAAACATTGATTGCCGGACGTTACCGTGACAATGGCGATGGCACGGTGAAGGATGTTAAAACTAACTTGCAATGGATGCGGTGCAGTGTTGGACATACTTGGCAAGATGGGATGTGTATCAAAAATAATAAATTAATAAATGAGAACAATCGTTATACCTTGGATGAGGCAATGGCTATAGCTAAAACAGTTGATTTTGCTGGACATACTGATTGGCGATTACCATCCAAAGAAGAACTGCTGAGTTTGGTATATTGTTCCAGTGGTAAACCTAAACTATGGAACGATACAGGAAATTGGTGTGAAGGCGATTTCCAAAAACCAGTTATTGTATCCGCCGCTTTTCCAAATTTACCTAGATATTTTAATGAATTTCATTTTTGGTCTTCCTCTGTTTTACCCTACGATGGACTCAATTCCCAAACGGCATGGGCTACCCCTTTTAATGATGGCTATGGCGGTTGGAGAGCTAAAGATCATAATTACTTTTTTGTCCGATTGGTCAGGAGCGATCAGTAATGTGCTTATTTTTGCTTACCTAAACCACTTCCAAACTTTTATCTCCTACGCGACACCCTGCAAAAAAACCAGAGGCAAATGCGTTGATCACAGCATTCATATGTAGCTGATGTAATTTAAACTGATGCCATAAACTGTTCGAAATCCACGGCTGTCTGTTCATAAAGGACGCGCAGCCACTTCCCCTAGTCAATTTCCAACCGCCACTTTAAAAAACTTCCGTTTTTTTATTGTCGTTTTGTCGTTCCTCTCCAAACTGTCCGTTCTTAAGGCTGTATTTATCCACTGCCCACGAGGACATCGACCATGCCATCTTCCTACCGCCGTCTAGCACTGTGCTGCTTAATCCCCTGTTTGTTGTTTACGACTACCAGCCAAGCCTACATCACCCCCAGAACAACCCCAGCCTTCAACCTAAGCGTTACCCCAGCCAAACCCTTTTACCAAGTCAACGAGCCAATCCGCCTGAAATTAAGCGCCAACTTGCCTTGTTATCTGTATGTGTTCAGCATTGATGAACCCCACAACAATGCCATCATGATCCTGCCCAATCGCACCGAAGCACACAACCGATTTGGCTTGCACAAAACCGATGTGATACCGGGTCGCCAAGCCGAATTCTACAGCGACCATGTCGGCACGGAAAAAGTCTTGGTGGTAGCTTCCCTAAAACAATTGCCGTTAAATCCGAAAAACTTCGAGTACATCGGTGATTTTTTGCATGGCAAAAGCGCCGATTTTGAGAAATCCTTAGGCGTGCAATTTCAGCAAACCGACCCAAACGCCAACACCTTAATCGTTCGGCAATTAACCATCCCCATCAAACACCGCACCGTTAGCCAATCCCTAAGCGGTCTGACCACGCCATATCAAACCTATGGCACTTATTTCAATAACCTTTATCAAGCCCTTTAGGAGTCCGCCATGTATAAAATTTGTTTAGCTTTGTTGTTGGCGTTTGTTTTAGTGGCTTGCAGCCAAGACAAACAATATGTCAACGTCGGCCCCAATTGGGCGGCCTTGCATAATGCCAAGCCCAGCAAAGACAGCTTTCCGGTGGAACTCAAAGCCGCTGACCACGCTAAGCTGGGTGATAACTTGGCACTGTCTATCCACTCCTGGCGTGATGGCTATTTATGGTTAGTGCAAGTTGACCCCAACGACACCTTGTCTGTGCTTTATCCCAACCAGCTTAGCGATGATAACCGTATTGCCGCCGACCAATGGCAATCCATACCCCGCAAAGGCCAAAACTGGAATATAGAAGCCATGAAGCCCACTGGCGACTGCATCCTGATGGCAATCGTCACCACCACCCCAGGCGACATCAATACCGTGCTGGATGCGTTGAAAAACCCACAGGGCAGCACCGAAAAATCCTTGCGTGTAGTGTCCGGTGATGCCGCTTGGGGTATGGCAAAACACATTATTACCATAGAGGAGTAACCGATGCGTTTGGGAATTCTAGCCAATAGGCCTGTATTTGCTGTGCTGGGCGCAGTGGGCATCGTTACTGTTGTTAGCCTAATGTTGGTCAGCAATAATGTAAGCCACGCAGAAAGCACAGAACATCAACTGACACCCAAAGGCATTTACGGCAAGGACAACCGCAAGGATGTCTATGAAGTATCAGCAATGGAGCGCCGCCTTGCCCAAGCCAGCGTAGTGTTTTTCACGGCTGATGAGCTGGAGGAAGAAGAGGATGCCTATGTGCTTAGAGCAGCGCAGAGCTTGCAGGAAACGGGTGTGTGTGGCAATGAGCGCTTTGCCCAACAACCTACTGCCGGTTTTTGCAGTGGCTTTCTTGTTGCCGAGGATATGGTAGTGACAGCCGGACATTGCGTGACAGGAATGCAGAATGGCATGGTAAGGGTCGTGTTTGGTTTTGCTATGGACAACCACAACGAGGCAATCACCCGTTTTGCCAAACATGATGTTTACCGCATTGACAAGGTATTGGAATCATTCCATGAATCAAAACCCGATGATGACCCCAGCAAAAAAGACTGGGGCATTATTCGGTTGGATCGCCCTGCGGTAGGGCATATCCCAGTGGAGGCTAGGCAAGGAGAAACGCCCATTGGCGAAGCGGTAACCATGATTGGCTACCCTTTAGGCTTGCCAGTAAAAATTTCCACAGGCAAGGTCATGGCAAGCGAAGGTAATTTTTTGATAACCAATTTGGATGCTTTCCATGGCGATAGTGGCTCGGCCGTATTTAACACAGCCAGCATCAAACGCGGCGAGCCTTTATTGGAAGGTATTTTAGTCAATGGAAAAAGCGATTTTGTTAATTCCTATTCTGCACCTTGTACGCAGATAAAGCATTTTGCCAATAGCGAAGCGGGTGAAAAGCTCACCAAAATTAACTTGGTCATCCAATATGAAGACGCACCACCACCGCCAAAGCCAAGCAGCAACGGCGTGGACATTTGTAAAGTCGTTCCGGAATTGTGCGAGGTGGCAAACTGAGTAGCCGTTTAATAGTAACAGTGGCGTGTTAAGCACGACAATTTGTAAGTAATCGTGCATAAGTCACTTAACATTTTAGGCGTACAAAACCTGTTTTGTACGCCACCAAATCGAAGTTTTCAACTAGGGTCGACTATTAGTCATTTAGGTTAGGCATTCTAAAAACGCACCGTTTACAATATCTGGCAACCCTTCGGCAACAGGACAGACCATGAACCTATTCACCCCCCGCACTCTACTGTTAAGCGCTATGGTTTGCCTTAACTTGTCCGCCACCGCACTGGCGGCAGGCCGTGTCGCCTTGGTGGTCGGCAACGCCGATTACCAAATCAAAGAAGGCAAACTCAAAAACGCCGCCGATGATGCCAAGGCCGTTGCCAGCACCTTACACAAGCTTGGCTACCAAGTCACCTTATTGACCGACATCCAAACCGCACAAGCATTTGAGCAAGCTGCAGACCAATTTATCGCCCAATTGCCCGGCAAAGACATGGCGGTATTTTTTTATTCCGGGCATGGGATGCAAGCCGAAGACGGCCTGAATTATTTGATCCCCACCCAAGAAAACATCGATAGCGCCTATCAAATCAAGCACAAAGCCTTAGGTGTGCAATATCTGATTGACGGCATGAAGCAACAACGGGCGAGCTTGAATTTGCTGATTTTAGATGCCTGCCGCGACAATCCCTATCCCAAAGCCAGCAAAAGTGGTGCCGACAAAGGCTTAAGCCGTATCGACCCACCTAACGATATGGTGATTGCGTATGCCACCGCGCCCAACCAAACCGCCGACGACGGCAAAGGCCAGCACAGCCCTTACGCCCAAGCCTTGCTCGACAATCTGGAAAGCTCGGCACACCTGCCCGTCACCCAATTTTTTAACCAAGTCGGCCTGAATGTGCTGAATAACACCCAAGATCAACAAAGCCCACGGGTTGAATATTCACCACTGCATCAGGAATATTGTTTTTTGGCGTGTAATACGGCTGCTTTATTGCCGCCAGTTGCCAGCGCCGCGATGCCTGCCACATCCACGCCTGCAACCTCACATGCTACACCTTCCGCTACTAAGGATGATGACAAGCCTTGGTTTGATGAATTTCTTGAAGAACTTTCCGCAACTGAAACAATAACAGCAAAATCCAAGCCTGTTGCATCACCAACCACTAAGGATGATAACAAGCCTTGGTTTGATGAATTTCTTGAAGAACCTTCCTCAACTGAAACAATAACAGCAAAATCCAAGCTTGTTTCATCACCCACCACTAACGCCTACGGTATTACTATGATCCGGGTCACTGGCGGGTGTTTCCAAATGGGTAGCCCATCCAATGAAGTAGGTAGGTATGATAACGAACGTCAGCACGAAGTGTGTGTGGATAACTTCAAACTGGGTGAAACCGAAGTCACCCAAGGCCAATGGCGGGCGGCAACCCGTCTCATTTCAAAAATTGCGGCGACAATTGCCCAGTGGAATTCGTCAGTTGGCAGGACGTACAAACTTTCATAGCCAAGCTTAACCAACAGAGAGGCCAGCACTACCGCCTACCTAGCGAAGCGGAATGGGAATACGCGGCACGGGCGGGGACGAAAACGGCGTTTTCGTTTGGAGACAACATTACGACGGAACAAGCCAATTATGACGGCGACTACCCTTATAAAGATGGCAAAAAAGGGTTATATCGGCAAGCACCCGTGCCTGTGAAAAGCTTGCCCGCCAATCCTTGGGGCTTGTATGAAATGCACGGCAATGTCTGGGAATGGACGGGGAGTGAATGGCAAGAAAGCTATGACGGCAATTACGAAAAAAAAGCATGAACCATGCCATTGATAGCGCCCGACTGATGCTTCGTGGTGGTTCTTGGGCTGGAACTGCACTGATCGTGCGTTCGGCCTACCGAGTAGGGGACATCTCCACTTACCAGTCTAACCATTTAGGCTTTCGCCTCGCCCAGGATAAAAATTAACTTTAACCTTTAGGCTTTTGCCTTTACTAGATCCAGGGGCGTTAGCCCCTGGCGATTTTTTAGATATTTAAGGTTAACAATAGTTGCGCCTCTATCCTTACTATAAACCCAAACCACCATAACAGATGCCATAACACCCCATCGCATCCACCCGAACAAACAGGTAGCCCATTATGATAAAAGCCACCCCTTTTTTAACCTTCACAGCCTTAGTCGCCGCGTTCTATTGCAATGTCGCCGCCGCCGACAAGCTGGCGTTTTTGGTCGGCAACCAGAACTACCAAAACGACAAACCCTTACGCAATCCTGCCCATGATGTGGAACTCTTAGCCGAACGCTTGCGCCGCATCGGCTTCACGGTATTGCCGCCCTTGTACAACCAAGGCCGCACGACGCTGATTGATGGCCTCAGGGAGTTGCACACCAAAATCAAGCCCGGCGACACGGTGTTGGTGTATTTTTCTGGTCATGGCTTGCAATATCAAGGCGAAAACTACCTGGTGCCAGTTGATGCCAACATCGCCTTAGCCAATGAAATTCCCGACGAAGCGGTGGGCGGCAGCCGGGTGTTGAGTTATCTGGAAGAAGCCGGGGTAAAAATTGTCATCCTCGATGCCTGCCGCAACAACCCCTACCGTAGCGCGGGCAAAGGCATCGGTAAAGGTTTGGGACGGCAAGACGCCAGTGCAGTCAACAACACCTTATTGGCGTTTGCTGCTGCTCCCGGAGAAGAAGCGCAAGACGGTTCAGGCCAATACAGCCCGTATGCCCAAGCCCTCGCCGATGCCATCGTCCAGCCGGGGCAAACACTTGAGCAAGTCTTCAAAACCGTACGCAAATCCGTGCGCGAAGCCACAGGTGGCGAACAAGAACCTTGGTATAACGCTTCTTTGGAAGATGATTTGTATTTGGCGGGTACAAAGAAACTCCAGCCTCTGCAATCTGCGAAGGCCGAAATAAATAACCAAACAAATACGGGTGAAATTAATCAACTTCAAATTGAATTAAACCGCTTAAAGGATATGAAAGAAGTTCTTATTAAAAATAGAAAAAAACTTACTGATTTGAATGAAGATCTAGCTGCTATTACGGCTGAGTCGCCAACCACTCTAACCCCAGCCATCATCGACCGCTACGGCATCAAAATGATCCCTGTCACAGGAGGATGTTTCCAAATGGGTAGCCCCAGCAGCGAAGCGGGGCGGTATGAATACGAACGCCAGCACGAAGTGTGCGTTGAGAACTTCAAACTGGGCGAAACTGAAATCACCCAAGGCCTGTGGCGAGCAGTGATGGGAGGTAACCCGTCTCATTTCAAAAATTGTGGCGACGCTTGCCCAGTGGAGAGCGTCAGTTGGCAGGACGTACAAACTTTCATAGCCAAGTTTAACCAACAGACAGGCCTGCATTACCGATTGCCCAGCGAAGCCGAATGGGAATATGCCTGCCGCAGTAACGGAAAGGTGCAAACCTATTGTAGCGGTGACACTGTAACCCGCGTGGCTTGGTACTACGAAAATTCTGGCTTCACCACGCATCCCGTCAAACAAAAAACCGCGAATGGCCAAGGCTTTTATGATATGTCCGGCAATGTTTGGGAATGGACGGGGAGCGAATGGCAAGACAATTACGATGGCAAGCACGAAAAAGAAATCACAAATCTCGCCAATAACAACGCCCGCTTGGCGGTTCGGGGCGGTTCTTGGGACTACAGTACGCGGTACATGCGTTCGGCCAACCGTGACTGGCGTCCGGTAATTTTCCGATACGACAATCTCGGCTTTCGCCTAGCCCAAGACTAATTGCATTTGCCTTTTAGACTATCCCTTTACGATATTCAGGGGCGGCAGCCTCTAGCAATTTTTTGCATTCCTCACCTGCCTTGAAAACAAAATATCAAAACAGTGTCGCAATTCTAATCGTTGTCCGTTTTAACTTGTGCTTTTAACCAGTTTGCCATACTTGATCGTCATTAAACCATGGCAATAATAGCTTCAAGCACCAACACCTGACATTTATCCGCTCTTAGGAGAACCGTAATGACCCGACCAAGCCCCCTTGTTTTAGCTTTAACACTTGGCTTCACCACACTTGCCATGCCACTGACAGCGGCTTATGCGGACAACCCAGTTCCCGCATTGCAAGAGCTGCATTCCGTTGAAAAAATGTTGCATTTTCGGCACACCCCACCTGCCGTTACGCACTTCCATGTTGCTACGGCTGGCAGCACGCCTACCCATTCCCCATTGCAAGTCGATTTATCGACCGAGAAAAGTTATTATCGCGTCGGTGAAAAAATTAAATTTAAAGTCAGAGGCAACCGCGATTTCTACCTGTATTTGTTTGACCGCGATGCAAACTCCAACAAATGGTTGAGCATCCTGCCCAATCGCTACCAAACCAACCGCCAAATCAAATACGTGGGCGACTATAAACCCAACCTGGTGCCTAACCGTGGCTTGGAGTTCTTCGCTGACCACCCGGGTACGGAACGTATTACAATGGTGGCGAGTGAACGCTATTTGGATGTCGACACAATGCAACGCATATCCCAAGCTAAAAGCATTGGCAGCTATTTTGAATGGAATGATCCGGTTGAAAGTTTTCGGGTTGCTATAAATGATAGCTACCAAGATCAGCTAGGCCATGAGAAATCGCTGCAAATACGTCCTAGCGCTACCAGTGGTCAAGTGGCGTTGCATACTGATGCGGCACCGTTGCCGGGATTGGTCACTAAAGAGTTTTTACTGACGATTAATTAAAACAGGCTATCAAGAGGCGGATGGGGGATTACAGTACTTCCATCCTAATCTAAGCATTTTGAAACATGGCAACAGCACAATGATTATGGGCAATCATTTCAAACATTTTGGTAAATACGCGGTAGTGCAGGGCGTGTTTGTTATGTCACTCATGCCATTTTGGGGCTATGCAGCTGAAAAAGCCATTTATGGCCCTGATGACCGTAAAGAATATTTTGAGGTGCCTAAAAAAGTACAGCAAACCGCCGATTCTGTAGCGGCTTTGTTTTACGCTTCAGCGTTACCTTATGACGGTAAAGCCTATCAAATACCCCAAACCCAATACCCTTTCAATTATGGGAATAACCATTACCCCTTATGTGCGAAGGAGCATTTTGCCAAACAACCTTCCGCAGCCTATTGCAGTGGTGTTTTGATTGCGCCCAATCAAGTCCTTACTGCCGCGCACTGTGCAAAAGACCAGCAAGGCGTTAGTTACGGGGCTGGTAAATCTTGTGCTGGGATTGTGCTGTCTTTTGATTATCGGTTAGATGCGGCAAGTAAAATTCCAACCAATTTAACCCCTAATCAACTTTACCAATGCCAAAAAGTGCTGGATTATTTTTATCAAGATAATGGGCAGTTTCAGCTAGTGATATTGCAGTTGGATCGCTACGTCAAAGACAGAAATCCTCTGCCAATCCGTTCAAGCGGAAAAATAGCCGATGGCACGCCCATTGGATTAATCGGCTACCCACTCGGTTGGCCCTTAAAAATAGCTAAAACCGGGGCGACTGTGCGTGATAACAAGGCCGAGGATTCTTTCATCACCGATGTGGACAGTTTTCATGGCAACTCAGGTTCGCCTGTATTTGATGCGGAACAATTAAGGCAAGGTAATGCGGTGGTTGAGGGTATTTTAGTCAGCGGTGAAGTTGATTTTATCTTGACCGAGCAAGCCTGTGCTACCGCAAATACCTGCAAAACCCAAAAAGCCGACGAGCCAGGTTGCAACGGTGAAAAAGTCATGCGGGTAAACAAACTTATCCGTTCCAGAAAATGACTTCTCTTCAAAACAGCCATGCCCATTCACTTTTTAACAACCACGGTGTTTTATGATTAAGTTATATCATGCCCTTATCGTATTTATTTTGTTATGCACACCCTCATGGGCAATTGCTGCTACGCGTATTGCTTTAGTCATAGGTAATAGCAACTATCAACAATTAGAAACCTTACCGAATACCATAAATGATGCCTCAGCCATTGCTGAGAGCTTACAAAGTAAAGGCTTTATTCTGGTTGATGGTCAAGGTCAAAATACTAACAGCGCGTTACAGGATTTGAATGATGAGCAAATCATTATGGCAATCAGCGCGTTTGCTGAACGCGCTCAACAAGCCGAAATTGCTTTTGTTTATTATGCGGGTCACGGCATGCAACTGGCAGGACGACCTTTATTATTGCCAGTCAACATACAAAAAACGTCACTGGAACTGCTACAACGCAAAGCTATAGACCTAGAGCGTGACGTATTAACCCCGCTAGACGGCAAAGCCCAACTCATTGTTGCTGTTTTTGATGCCTGTCGAGATATTCCAGAACTCAATAACCTGATGCAAACCGCAAAACATAGGGGCTTTGTAATGGATAATTATCGCGGATTAGCGCGTATTGAAAAATCAGGCAAAAGTCGCGTCATTGCTTATGCCGGTGCGCCAGGCGAAACCGTCAGTGATGGCACTGGACAAACGCATAGCCCCTATACACAAACCCTACTAAACGAAATGCAGGCAGGCAATCCAGAAATCGGTAATTTATTCCGCCAAGTTTCCTCACAATTTCAACATCAATATGGCGGACAAAATCCTGAATTTTCTATACAAGGTGATGTCCCCATCAATCGGTTTTATTTATCCGACAACGCAACGCCTTCTAACCAACAAACAACTAAAACCCAACTCGAAAAAATGTGGGCTGAAAGAGAAAATTCTTCGAATAAGAATCCAGACAATTACTACGCGACGCACTGCCCAGAGCATATCGGCTTTTGGCAACAAAGCGCTAAACAAGATTATGCAATAGCCCAAGTATTATTGGGCGGCTGTTACCGAGAAGGACAAGGCGTGGCTAAAGATGCAGCCCAAGCGGTCAGTTGGTATCGCAAAGCCGCCGAAGCGGGTAATGGTTGGGGAATGGCTAATCTTGGCTGGATGTATGCCAACGGCACAGGCGTGGCTAAAGATGCAGCCCAAGCGGTCAGTTGGTATCGCAAAGCCGCCGAAGCGGGTAATGGTTGGGGAATGGCTAATCTTGGCTGGATGTACGAAAGCGGCACAGGCGTGGCTAAAGATGAAGCACAAGCAGTCAGTTGGTATCGCAAAGCCGCCGAAGCGGGTAATGGTTGGGGAATGGCTAATCTTGGCTGGATGTACGAAAGCGGCACAGGCGTGGCTAAAGATGTAGCCCAAGCGGTCAGTTGGTATCGCAAAGCCGCAGATTTAGGTGAAGAGAGGGCGATTAATTACCTAAAAAAATTAAAAACCAAACATTAATTACGTATATTCACGCAAGTGTATTTATTGGCGGGCAATTCAATACTGACATCGCCATTATCGGCATATACCGAATAACTATAAACCGATGCCAGAAAACCAATTAAAACCATTATTTTATTCATTACCTACTCCAAAATTTCATCAAGTTTAATAACAGCTAAGGTAGGTCATGTATGCCACCACACGCTCCGCCTTAGTATGAAAACAGCGCTTATAGAAGGTTTTGAATACTTATAATAATCAGAACTGCTGTGCTAATAGCTCTTTCATCTAATAACAAATAAGATCCGCTATTATAGGTTTTTATAAGCGATGGGTTGGCCAACCGCAGACATTCGCCTGGAATAGTTGCCCGAACCCGTGGTACTGATCTGCGGCTTTGACCGGATATACGTCCATAGCCGATATGCACAGGAAGTAAACCAGTATATGGAATTGAGCGAGGACGTGTTCACCGTTGAAACCGCGCATGATGAAGTCCATATATTCTGGAATCACCAACCAGCATTAAATGGTCGTTGGCGTTTTCGGCGATCCTTTTCGTGTTTTGATACGGTGTTTAAAATCGCACGCCGCCAAAACAGCGGCCTGCCTTGGCGAAAAAAGGTGGCTTACATTCTTCCTGATTATTTAGTCTTAACGATCCGTGATAGAAAAAGGATTTAGAAATTGCCTGCCCCAGAGCAGGTTTTTATCTACTTCGGACAATTGCGCTTGGTCGCAAACGTCATCCCAATGGTTTTCAATCACGGTTTTTAGCTGGTCAAAAATGGCGTATGCCTCATCTTTGGATAGCAGAAAATTATGTGCCGTTGCCAAACATGTTTTAAATTGGCTGAGATTGTTGGTGCCGGCTATCAACATGGCTTGGGAAGCTTCGTAACCGGAACGGGCTTGCGGGCATATATCATAGGCGGGTGTCAGCGTGAGCGCTTTGCCGTCCCAAAAAGCCGCATGGTTGCGGGCGTGGTCATCGGTATTACCGCACAAGATATTAAACACCAGGCGGGTAAATAGTTCCTTGAGCGTATCTTTGGGATTTGCGAAGCGGTGTCGGATAATCTCCGCCAGGTCTTCGTAGCTGGCATAACGCGCTGCCATCTCATCCAGTCCGAATAGGGTTAATGCCGATACCATCGCTTTGCGCGACCAACCCGCCGCCGTTTTTTGGCGATCAAAACGCTCAATCAATAAGACATCTTTGTTCGCCGCTTTTTTGAGTTGGACAGTAGCCACATTTAGCCCAGCCAATGCTGCCAATCGCATGGCGATAAATTCGGCCTTGACGATGCTGTACAGGTCAGAGCTGGACGAAAATTTGGCAATATATTTTTTACCTTGGTCTTCGATCAAGGCTTTGGGGCGTGCGCCGCCAATTGAGCTACCATGAAATAAGGCCTGATCCAGCTCCGGCGACAGGAACAGGCCTTGTTCGACCCGCTCAGCCGATGCCAATAATGCTTCAAGGCTGGCGTTGTTATAGGCACGCGGTACGTATTCCGTTGGCGAACGCTGAAAGTCCAGTGCGCCAATCCGGTCTGAACCCGATTCCAACAAATAAGTCAGTTCATCCAGCACAGCGGTATCCGTGCCAACGCCTTTTAACCCCAAGTTTTTGTTGATAATCACTCGTCGACCCCAGGCATCCGGAGCCGCATCACGAATGCAGCCGGGTATGCTCAGTCCGTCCAACAAAGGCAAAACGCCGGATTTTAACGGTAATTCCGGTTCGTAAATGGCAATAGCCGCATGGCTGTCATGCACACGCTCCAGATAGCTTTTACCGTAATTGAATTGAATTTTGCCGTTATCGCTTTCCAGTTTACCTGCGATGACGGGCTGGGTTTCACCCGGCAACCATATCCAGACAAAGGCTTCGCCTGCTTTATCAGAACGCATCATCGACCACCTTGGGTGATTTTCTTACCGATTTGGGCAAGAGCGCGAGCTTGTCTTCGATTTGGCGGAGTTGCCTGCTCAGCGTGGCTTCATCGGCATCAAACAGCTTAAGCCCTAAGATGACGGCCACTTCAAACACGACGCCGATCTCGCACTTCATATCGCCTTTTTCAATACGCTGCAATAAGCCTCTGGATATGCCTGCACGGTCGGCGACATCCTGGACGGTGAACTTACGTTCCTTGCGTGCCGCCCGGATCAGCCCTGCCAACAGGGTGACCGCCTCGCGGTTATAACGGGAATAGGTACGGGTGATGGATTTTGGCATGGCCTTACATTGATCTATATGTGAATCATAAATAGCCTTTATGATCTTTTTATAGTTCAAAATAACATCTCTTGTTTGACTAAACAACTATAACGAGCACCCGAATAACGCTTTACTCTGTCGATGCCAGATATTTTCTGTATTTCAGATAGTTGACTTGAACATAGGCAGAGGCCAAAGAAAGAAATGTTGCGCCATAAGCTTCATCGGAACACCGATCTTATTAATAAAATCGAGTTAAGATTATGAAGAAAATGGGGTAGGTATTGTCCATAAATGTAGCTATGGCTTGCTAAGCTGAGGTTATAAGTCAGAGGGATGAAATGAATCAGGCAATTACATGTTCGTTGTTGTCATTCCAAGCGATTGATTTTAGCACTGGCCACCCCGATGTGGTGTTCCAGTGCGGTTATGCACGGCTCAAATCGGCGACTAAACCCGTCTGAATTCTTAACCTGTGATAAGAAGGAACGCGACAACACCGCTGCGCGACGCCATGATTCGTTGGGTACGCTGCCATGGATTTTCGCTTCGGATAATGTATCAGGGAGTCCCCCGCCAGAACGCGGGGCAAAAGCCATGGGCGTTATATCATAGGCTGGTGCAATGCTATAAGGCGGTTCACGGTCTGTGATAAATGACAAATTGCCGTTGTGCATATCCGAGTTACCGATCAGTGTGCCAAATGCCCACAAGAGAGCTGCACCCGCGACCGCTTCTGAATCAATTTGACGGGCATCAGCGAGTGAACGCGCAATTTCAGGCCAACTGCCAATCCCAAACCCAGCAAATTCAGCATCCAGCGCGGACAACGAATGTAACGCACAGCGTCCAAGGCTACCGATGCGGTCAAACCGTTCTACCTCAAGGAAGCGCTGCCCGCCGTGATCTATGATTTGGGTTTTGGCCGCAAGAACACTCGCTTCACGCAAGACCGCAAGCGCAAGGTGTTCTGCCAACAACAGGTCACGCCAGCGCTCGCTGACCGGGCTATTTTCCCATTCACTAAATTTCACAAGCACATGACGCTCGCCTTCGGCAGTCATGGCATACGCGATGAATTTTGGTTGTTCGCCACCGGCAGATGATCCAGGTGTCCCGCCACGGGACGCTTCTAGCGCAGCAAGGGCATAAACCTCGGCTTTGTTATTCAGTGAAATTGGCTCGGGAAGAGGGGAGGCAAGAAAACGATCCCTGGCATGATCTCCAATAAGTATATTTCCAACAGAATCGTGACCATGCACCAACAGCGCCCGTAAAACGTGGGTATCTGTCCATTCCTTAAGCTGATCTGGTAAACCTAGTTCTGTTCCATACCGGGCAACATAAGCCCTTCCCAAATAACCTTGTGGACGCATGTCAGACAACCACCATGGAAGTCCGTCGCTATGAAAGGTCGTACCATCGGCTTGACGCATGACGAACCCATCGGGCCGAACAGGAATCAGCCATCCCAATTGCCGAATGACACCTTCTGCATTAACTTGGTAGATCGGGATGTCGGGTAATCCACGAGCGTGGTCACGGAGTGTGTAGTGAATGGATCTCGCAGCACCAAACCGTACTATGTCTCCACCAAGCTCCGCCAACGCACGGGACATTGTTGGTTGGCTAACGCCTAATTTTCCACGCAATTTCGCGGCTGCCATAGGCCCTACTGAAAGTTGGCTGCGGATATGATCAGCGTGGAGCGTCATTAGGCGAATCCATTTATGAATAAATTAGTGAATGGATATTATAGGAATAATGAGGTTTATTTGGAATAATTTTAGATTCAGGTAGCCTGTGGTCGATTTCTGTAATACAGAGTAGAAAATGTGACAGTTTTGGCAAGAAAAGAGCATCAAAATTTACCCGCAGATTTTGTTATCCTACTGATTTCACCAAGTCCGTAGTCGAAAATTACTGGAAAAGGTGATGCTGATTAGTAGTAAATATTGCAAGCTGTTTTAACAACTGAGGTTGCTTGATTGCAGAAAAACGTTGATCTTCGTGTTTACAGGCGACGTTAACGGTGTAGAACCACTAGCGTTTGACGACGAAAACGCAGGAATTAAAAGTACAGGAAGTGATAAAAATACCCTGACCTCCTAGAGTTTTGGCTCAAAACATAGAATCCAATGCTATCACGCCTTATTAACAGTCGTTACGCATTGGCAGCCAAGTTAAAATACGAAGTTTGACAGGCCTCGATTGAATTTCAAAAGATCACAAGTCAACCGTTTTAAGATGCCAAACATTAATTCGGCTCCCCCGCATTTAAGCAATAAATCACACCAATCGTATTGATAAAATCAGGTTAAGATGCGGCGGGGTTGCAGTCAATTTCGACTACACTTCTTTACTAAACCATATACATCTAAATTTTTACTCATTCCAAAATAGACGTTAACTGGAATTGTTTGTAATTAAATAATGTTGAATGTGAATGTTTTTTATTAAAAATAACATATAGTTATGAATTTAAATTAATTTAAGTCAGATAATGCAATCTAATAAAAGCCATATTTACTGCCCTCCGGAGGCTGAGGTCAGAGGTTCGAATCCTCTCGTTTTTCGGGTGGACGGTATGGCAAAGGTGAAGTCGGCGAATTTGTCTTGGTAGAAAGCCAGCAAGGCTTATTGTTTGGCAGAATTGTGGAGGTACGTTTACCAGAAACAGATCGCCGTTCTGTCAGT
>Ga0247844_1000292_pt1 | contig 108856 bp, 66 predicted proteins | sample LaCtaG_FD_192421 | JGI IMG/M metagenome (GOLD analysis project Ga0247844, IMG submission 192421) | Freshwater microbial communities from meromictic Lake La Cruz, Castile-La Mancha, Spain - LaCruzMarch201714.5m_1 | ecosystem: Environmental > Aquatic > Freshwater > Lake | place: Spain: Castile-La...
GTATTGTCAAAGAAGAAATCAGATCATATATAGATGATTTCCGTGATTTAGTTATGGTACTCGCTTGTGCCTTATCTAATTTCAAAATAAAATATCAATAACAAACTAACTTATATAATCTCTATTTCAATGGCTCTTTCGCTCCGTAAAACACTTGCAAGCATGGTAACGCCATGTTCGGTAAAGGCGTAAGGTAATTTTCTGGTTCCACCCCAACTTGATATCACAATTTGTGACATCAAGTTATCAAATTCTTTATTACTTAATTGAAACATAAAATCAGATGGAAAGCGCTTAAAATTGCGTTTCACAGCCTGATTTTGTATCCTGGTTTCCACTTCATAAAGCTCTGCTAAATCAAAATCGAGCATTACTCGCTGCCCTCTGATTTCGTAAATTTTGTTTTGTATGATTTGCAATTCCATAGTTATTACTTTTCGTATGCCAAATACCCTATCGGTTTTATTGGTTTTTGACTTTTTTCGTTTTGGCTTGCCATTTCGGTCAAGGCCTGATAAATGTCGCTGAACTGCATATTGGTTTCGAGCATAAATGTCTCGAGTTTTTGGTTCAATTCGGCATATCCTAGAGCATACTGGCGAAGTATTACAAATGCTCTGACTATTTGTATGTTTACCTGTATTGCCCTTCCACTTTTTAATACACTTGCTAACATAGCAACACCTTGTTCTGTAAAAGCAAAAGGTAAATATTTACGATGTTCTCCTCTGCCTAAATTCTTTAAGGTCGCAAATTGCGTCCTTAAAGAATTGTATTCCTCATTTGTTAATTCGAACATAAAATCAGTTGGAAAACGTTCAATATTTCTTCGAACAGCTTCTTTCAGGCGCTTTGTTTCTGTTTCGTACATGTCCGCTAAGTCAAAATCGAGCATCACACGCTGCCCTCTTATTTCATAAATTTTATTCTGTATGATTTGCAATTCCATAGTTAGTAAAATATTATTATTTCCATCGTCAAAAGTAAAAAATTTAATCCATTTAACCAATATCGTTTCGGGAAATATGAAAAGAAATCACCACATTTGCTTATCAAGATATCATCACATCACCACATTACACTCCCGGAATATTAATCCCTGTAATTTTTCGATACAAATCGAGTGCATAAATATCAGTCATGCCCGAAATATAATCGAGCACGGCCATAATTTTGTGGTAATTGTCGGTGCTTTGGGTTTCGAACTGCTCGGGAATGCTGTAAAGCAATTGTTTGGAATACGCTTTTTCGGGATGCAGCACAGCTTCGATAAAATGCTCCAACAAGGTGCTGATAATTTTGTAACCTGCCAATTCCACATCCAGCACTACAGGCGCACGATAAATGCGTCGGAAAGCCGTTTCGGAACAAGTTTTATAGGCATTTACACTTATTTCGGGTAACACCTTTATCAGCGTAGAATTGAATTTACCTTCGAGAATGGCGGCTTCGTTTGCCACAAAAGCTTCGGCGCATTGTTCTATCAATAAACCAATTACCGATGATCGCAGGTAAGCAATTTGTTCGTTCTTATCACTCACGAGCAACATGGTTTCGCGGCGGCGTTTGCGGCGCGCTTCGTCGAAAAAGCCCATAAACAACTCGATGGTTTCGTCGGTCGACAGAATGCGTAATTTGTGTGCATCTTCAATATCCATTATCTGATAGCAAATATCGTCGGCTGCTTCCACTAAATACACAAGCGGGTGACGGGCATAGCGGTTTGGATTTTCGGCACTACGAACGATGCCGAGTTCGGCAGCTATTTTTTCAAAATCTGCTTTTTCGGCATCAAAAAAACCAAACTTTTGCTTTTTTATATCCGAAAAAATAGAAGAATACGGGTATTTAATAACCGATGCTAAGGTGCTGTATGTGAGCACAAAACCACCTTCGCGCCTGCCGTTGAACTGATGCGTAAGCAGTCGGAAAGTATTGGCATTTCCTTCGAAACAAATCAGATCTTTCCACTGTTCGGCAGTCATTTCCGGTTCAAGAATTCGTCCGTTTCCTTCCGAAAAATAAGTAGCAATGGCCTTTTCGCCCGAATGTCCGAAAGGTGGATTGCCCATATCGTGTGCCAGGCAAGCTGCCGAAACAATGGAACCAATTTCGCCCAGGTATGGATTGTCGGGATGATTATGCTGAAGTTTTTGAACCACCGAATTACCCAACGACCGACCAACACAAGCTACTTCTAAGCTATGCGTGAGGCGGTTATGTACAAATACACTTCCTGGTAGCGGAAAAACCTGCGTTTTGTTTTGCATACGGCGGAACGGAGCCGAAAATATCAGTCGGTCGTAGTCGCGCTGAAATTCGCTGCGGTCGTCATTGCGTTGTGCATGGTAAGCTTCCTGTCCAAAGCGTTTGGTAGAGAGTAATTGTTGCCAATTCATAATCTATTTGAGAGTTTAAATGTTTGAAGTTTGAGAGTTTTATACAAAAATACAAATCTTATTTCGATTATGGGAAAAGCAAACTTTAAATATATTGTGTGTGTATACTTTTTTTACCTCACAATAAATATCGGATAACTTAAATTTTTGTTATTAAACTTGACTTTTAGAATATAAGTTCCTATTGCTATATCACTTACATTCAATTTGTTTTCACGAATTTCTTTAATTAAAACTCCACTGATTGAATAAAGTTGTAGCAGTGGGTTCACATCATTTTTTACAGTCACATGTATGAAATCACTAACCGGATTTGGATATACTTTTACTACATCGCCGTACAGTTTATTTGTTGATAAAATTGATGTATTGTAAAGCAATAAATTATCAAATAAAATAGTTGAATTATTGGAAAAAGGTAAACGGTTTGTGCAATTTACACGTATTCCAATAATCTTTAGGTTGCCCCCAGCACCAAAGAAAGGAAATATTGCTTCGTGAAATTCCCAGCCATAAAAGTTTAAATCGCAAAGTGGCAATTGACTAATTTCGCTACCGTTTTGAATTTCCAAACTGATTGAATTTCCTGATAAATCGCCAAACACATGCAATCCTATAAATTGACCGGGCATAAAATTAATTGGGTTTGCAAATACATACCGAGCAATACCTGTAGCACTGCTAAAACTTGCTGTAAGTTGGTTTGAAAATGAACCAAATAGCTTTGTAGTGTTTGTTGCAGCCGTTGCCGAACTTACACCCGTGCTTTGTGGAGCATCGTAGGTTAGCGCTGCTGTTTCGAAAGTTTCCACTACGGGTTGCGTTGTAACCAATGTATTAGATGCTTTAAACTTAATACGGATAGGTTCAACTACTTTTAGGCCTAACTCGTCAACCACATCGCCATCAATAACCAAACTATATTCTTTATCGGGAATTAAATTAGCAGTTAAATTAAAATAGGTGGAGCCATAAGGCATTGCGATGGAGTTATTAACCACACTTCTTGTTGCTTTTGCCAATATAGTATTTGTTTCGTCGAGCACACGGATGGCTGTGGATAAATTTGTTGTATTCAGCTTTTTGTCAAAAATTAATCGGAACGACGGATTATTAAAATACACTTTATTATTTCCATCGAAAGGATATACTGCCAAAAGTGAAAGGCGATTACGGCTTTTAGTGCGGAACTGGAAACTAAAATCCGAAGTCATGCTCAGGTTATCAGGATGCGAAGCTGATTTATTTAGCGTAACTGTGTAAACCGTATTTTTGTCGAGTGGCTTATCGGGAGTAAATCGCATACGGTAATTGGTATCTTCCCACGAAAATTTGCCAGCAACAGCAGGTGTGATGCTAAAAGCCTGTTCGGTGGATGTAATATCCATATCCCAATTAAACTGCATGCTGATGCTCGACGAAGCTTCCACACTGTCGGTTAAAACTACATTTGGCGAATAACTTAGCACTTGTGGAGGCGTATTCCGAACACGATTTAATGCAAAATTTTTATATGTAATATTATGCGCTGTAACCACAAGCTCCACCGTTTGAGCATAATAACCATCTTTCTCGGCCTTCACATGATAAGTTCCTGGAGATAAATTTTTAAAAACAAAAACACCATTTTGCATATTGTCGCAAGTATAAACTTCATTCGTTTCAACCAACGTGAGTTTAGAGCCATTGAACGGTTGCATTTGATCGTTTCCGGCAAATTTATGGTAAGTTGCTTCGTTTTTTATGCGACTGTCACGCACTTGTCCGGCAATAACGCCAGTTGTAATTTGACCACCATTAAAATAATTACAAAACGATTTATAAAAATTCCATGCTTCGAGCCATTTGTATTCCATATTCATTAATCGATAAGTCTCTGGAATATAATCGTGCATGGCTCCTTCAGAAATTACGCCAGGCACAGCTAGGCCGCGCAAAACACCATAGCCATCGCTGAAACCCATTATGGTACGAGCAAATGTTTTATCGCCCCGCACCTGATAACCCGACGACCAAGAAGTGATTTGGTTGGCATAGAGGTTTTTAGCAATTTCGGTACTTATATCGCGACTTTTATTGCTTAAGGCAAACTGTGTAGCATTGCCGGGATTATAAGTATTGTAAATTTGCGAATCGCTCAAATCAGAACCGTAGTGTATCATCAGTACATAACTTGCTACGCCATTACCAGCATTGGTATGAATTGAAAGAAAAAAATCTGCTTGCATGGTGTTGCCCATTGTTACAATTTGCGAAAGCGGCAAATCGTCGGCTGTTGTATTGGCCGTGCGCGACATGCTAACAGTTGCACCGCTGCCTTGCAGCATAGTACGAAGCGCAAATCCTTTGTCCAAATTACTTTGCGACTCCCAAAATCCATTCTTATCGCCCGAGGCATAAGGAGCAATCGGCACATTGCGGTCGTCGGCATCAAAACCACCATGACCTGGGTTGATATATATTTTCACACCAGTCAGATTTTGAGCACTAACAAAAAATGTGCTTAAAAAAAGTGATATGATTAAGAAGTGTTTCATTTTTTGAGTTATTTGGACTTCGCCGTTATCTGTACTTCGTACGTTACTTGGCTACGCCGTTAATAGCTTCGCGTTATTAATGCTTCGCATGTTTTTTGGCCCTGCCTGCGGCAGGCAGGTTCGCCGTTATTAATTGTTATTTATCGTGTTTTGATACGCGATTTGCTAAGTTTCTATCCGACATTTGAATTTCTGTTGTCTGTTGTCTGTTGTCCGTCGTCTGTTATCTGCTGTCTAGAGTTCCACCTCCACCACTTCAATCTCACCATTTTCAGCATGATAAGCTATGCGATTAGCTTTGCCCGAAGCAGTTGGATACATGGCTATTTTGTCAGTTGTACTAATGTTTGTTTTTGTCTTTTTTACAACCGATATTAATACAATTTTGGAAGAAATAACCCGATGCCCATCATCCTTGTCTTCCATGGCTACTACATAATCATTGTTGAACCAAACTGGAGCATTTATACTGCCGAGCGAACTAAGAATTTTTCCATTCAAATCGCAAATATAAGTTCCTTTTCCGGCTGCTGTAAACAGAATTTTTTTACTATCGGGCGAAAGTGACACCCAAATGTAACGGGGCTCAGGCATATTCAGTGGATTGAGATAAGAGATTCTACCATTGTAAAGCATGATTCTCAACTCATCGTTGGCCGATACTACGATTGGAGCATCTGTTGATTTTGTAGCAGTGGCACGTAATATGTTTTTTCCTGAAAATGCAATGACGCCATTGGTGAGCGGGTAAATTTTGTTCAACATGCGTTGTGGAGCTAGCAATTCGCTGTTGCGTTTGGTTTTGATGTCGAAACTTAGTACGGCATTAAATCGGCGATTGTTTTCGAAGGTAGTTTTACGATAAAAAATTTGTGCATTGTCGGTCGAAAATTGTGGTTCATAGCCGGCTCCGGCTTCTTTCGAAATTTCTGTAACCTGATTTGTTGACAAATCAACCAAATTCAAACCCGAAAAGCCGCTTGCAGTAAACAAAAGTTTATCGCCCGCAGCATTTAATACCGGATTAAAACCTTTTTGAGCTAATGTTTCGCGCTTAATTACTGTTTGTGAATTAGCTGTAAAAATAACGTGAATTAAAATAGCGAGAGATAGAATTGATTTTTTCATGATGTTTATAATTTACTTTTAACCAAATACAAAGATATAACAATTGGTCAAATTTAGTATCAATTTATGAAAACTATCTCTTATGAAACTTATTTCTCGAAAATTTTGAACATTCTCAACACAATCACATAACTGCGAGTATTTCCATCTTGTCCATTTATTTTTAATTGTTATATATGGTTTTCAAAAAAAAAAGGTTTAACTTTGTTTTGCTTTGTACAATTCAGGAATGATTCTTCGAACTGGTTCAAAGTATAAATAATATTTATATTCCATGAGAAATTACATTCGTATCACATTCATATTATTGATTGCTTGTAGCACTGTTTTAATTGGTGGCGAAAAAGTAAAGCTAGTAATTTTGCATACCAACGACACGCATAGTCAAGTAGAACCAACTGAGAAATCCACTCTCAAAACATCCGATATGGGTGGATATGCTCGCCGAATGGGTTTGATACAAAAAATTAGGAATGAAGAGCCAAAAGTTTTGTTGCTCGATGCTGGCGATTTCTCGCAAGGCACACCTTATTTTAATTTTTTTAATGGGCGTATTGAGGTTGATGCCTTGAATAAAATGAAATACGATGCCGTTACGCTCGGGAATCATGAATTCGACAATGGAATTGATACCCTAGCGGTAATACTCCAAAATGCAAAATTTCCAATTGTAAGCAGTAATTACGATGTGAAAAATACGCCGCTAAAGGATTTTGTTGAGCCCTATTTGGTGCTAAAACGTTTCGGTTTGCGTATTGGAATAATGGCATTGAACGTACAACCCAAAAGTCTGATTATTGAAAGCAATTATCGTGGAATGGTTTATACTGACCCTGTTAAAGTTGCAAATGAAATGGCAACCTACCTCAAGAAAAACAAAAAATGTGACCTTGTAATTTGCCTATCGCATTTAGGGTCGGATGCTACGGCTAAAAAAGTAAACGACTTTCAGGTAGCGCGCGAAACACGCAATATTGATGTGATTATTGGAGGACACTCGCACACCTTGCTCGAAAATACCACCGAAACGAATCTCGATGGGCGCAAAGTAGTGATTGCTCAAATGGGCAAAAGCGGACTTTACCTTGGACGAATTGAGTTGGAACTTGGAAAATAAAGCAGATTTCACTTAAAACCAAAACTATATCAAGTACTTTAGCCAACTTGTACACCGACAAAAAACGAATAAACAAACCTCGAAATATAATTGGGTTCCTTACGGAAAAACACAATTGAGAGTACGACTCCAAGTCGTGCCCTCACTTTACATAATGATTACCGAATTTTTTCCGTATTCACACATATTATTAAAAAACTATTCATATATTTGCAAACTCTATGTTTAGTTGTTAATAAAACATGTTGATTTTAGATTAATTTCATACGCCCGCTGTAGCGACAGCGGCATTACATATTATCAAAAGCGTTAGCTTTTATTTCAGTTCCCGAAACTTAGACACTTTCAAGAACTAGAAGAAATAAGTTAGTAAACGCCTGCGCCTAAGGCGTGGGCTTTAACTTATTACTCTAGTTGGGCAGTCTAAGGCCTCGGGAGCGTGATACAGTTGAAGTACCACGCTTTTTTTGTGCATGAAAGTGAAAAGAACAAATATAAATATTTATTAATCTTTAAAGTTTACTATCATGAAAAAGAACATTTTACTCATTGCCAGTTTATGTATTACAATGATGCTTCAAGCTATTGTTTCAAAAACTGTATTTGTAAATGCTGGAGGCTTATCAGCAGCTTTGACTTCTACTGAAAGAAGTACTGTTACCAATCTTACTGTTAAAGGTACTATTAATGCTGTGGATTTTAGAACGATGTGGGATTTATCTGCTTTATCGGTATTAGATTTGAGTGAAGTTACAATAGCTGCATATATTGGTAAAGAGGGACCAGATCCTAACGAGTATTCTGGCGGCTATGGACATGCGACTTATACATATTTGGAAAATGAAATACCTGACCAAGCACTTGGTATGTTTTCTTCTGGTTATGGAACTGTTGGGGCACTTAAATTAAAATCAATTGCTTTACCCACTAATATAACTTCAATTGGTGATGCCGCATTTTATCAAAGTGATTTAACTACAGTTACGATTCCTTCATCAGTTACTTCTATCGGAAGTTCTGCTTTCTATAGTAGTATTTATTTGACATCAGTTTTAATTCCCTCTTCAGTAACTTCAATTGGCACTGATGCGTTTAAAGGATGTACAGCATTAACTTCTGCGACTACACCTTTTGGAACTGATGCTAAATATGCTAGTGTTTTTTCAGGTTGTACGTCACTAACTTCAATAACTATCCCAGATGGAGTTACAACAGTTAGAACAAACGCTTTTATGAGTTTTACTAACATTAAGTCATTGACTATTCCATCATCTGTAACATCTTTTGAGTTTGGTGCTTTTCAAGTGTGTATTGGTTTAACTTCGATAACTATTCCTTCATCAGTAACAAGTATTGGACAGTCCGCTTTTTGGTATTGTACTGGTTTAACTTCAATTTCTATTCCTTTGTCGGTAACAAATATTGGAAGTACAGCATTTAAAGGTTGTAGTAAATTAACCGGATCATTAACATTCCCTTCCTCGGTAAAATCAATTGGTGTTTCTGCTTTTCAAGAATGCACAGGATTAAATGGTTCGTTAGTCATTCCTTCGTCTGTTACTTTCCTTGGCGATCATGCTTTTTCGGGATGTGCTGGTTTAAAATCAATCTCAATCGCTGCAAATATTACAGATTTAAAAGAGTATACATTTGAGAATTGCAGTGGGTTGACAGGGGCGTTAGCTATACCTTCAACTGTTACTTCTGTAGGAGATGCTGCTTTTTGGGGATGTAGTGGTTTAACTTCGGTTACAATACCTAAATCGGTAGCAACTATCGGTAGCGGCTCTTTTTATGGCTGTACGAGTTTGACAACTGCTACACTTCCTGCATCCATTACTTCTATCGGAAATTATGCATTTCAAAGTTGTAGTGGTTTAACGGGAGCTTTGGTAATTCCTGCAACAGTTACATCTATTGGTAATTATAGTTATCAAGGATGCAATAAACTGACATCATTGTCAATCTCAGCATCCGTAACTTCTATTGGAAATTCAGCATTTTCGGGTTGTACAGGTTTAACTTCTATCAATGCTTATAAAACGACACCAATTAATTTAAGCGCATCAACTTTAGTTTTTAATAGCGTAAACAAAAGCACTTGCACTTTGTATGTTCCTACCGGCACCAAAAGTGCTTACCAAGCAGCAGTACAATGGAAAGATTTTACAAAAATGGTCGAATTTACAACAGCTATACCATTAGTAATCAACGAAAACATCAAAATATATCCAAATCCGGTAACAGATAACTTCAAACTCAGAGGTTTAGAAGGTACAAGTTTACTTCAATTAACCGATTTAAATGGTAAAATGCTTATGCAGAAACAAGTTTCAGCAAATGAGAATATATCTGTAACCAGTTTGTCAAGTGGTATATATATGATTAATCTGACAAATAATGGAGCAACTTACCAGAAGAAATTGATAAAAAAATAAAACAAACACAGTGGAGTCCAGAAACCATTCTAATAAACGGGGCGTATTCCGAAAAGCCTTATGAGTAGGAAAATAAAATACATAATATTATGAATAAATTAAAAAAAATTAGTGTGTTTTTTGGTGTCATTAGTTTAGTCTTATTTACAGGCTGTAAAACTGTAAAAGAGTATTCACAAGTTGTTGTTGATAGAGTTCCTGCAAAATTTGATTTTGCACCTCCTACGAAAGCGGGAATTGCTTCGGCTGATATGACCATTGCGATTCTTAAACCATCTTTTGTAAAAGGAAATGCAGAGTACCTAGTAGAACCATTCCCAACTATGGCAAAAAATATGGGAAATGATTTTGAAGAATTGTTGTCTTCAAAAGGTTTTACAATGCGAGGACCATTTGTTTCGAGGGATGAGATGGTTTATAATGAGAAAGTAAACTCAAGTTTTATTCTTGAAATTAGCATTGATTTAATGCCTAATTACTCAGCAACTTTGTTGTCACATAGACATAAACTTCGAGGAAGTATTTTATTAGGGATACCACCATCAACTTATTTTGGATATACTACAAAAGGAAATATAACATTTACTGGCAATCTTGTTTTAACAGCTCTTTCGCCACAATATGGAGAAAAAATTTGGAAAAAGAATATAGCCTTGGATAAAATCACATTCCCTTATGAAGGATCGAAAGAATGGGATAGTAAACCAGAGATGAATCAGGAACTTAGTCAAGATCCTTTGGTTTATAATACAGTCTCAACTGAACTCGATAAACTTTATAATAGTATTTTAACTTTGGTTTGGAGACAAATTGATCCTGCAGAAATGAAAACAGTTACAATTCAAGCAAAAAAAGCTGACTCCAGAGGTAATTAACTAAATTTCTTACCCGCTCTTCGTAGTTTCTTTAACTACTGTCTGTTAAAAGCAAGTTTTCAAACTTGCATATTAAAAAATACCGGCTGCGTTTCAAAATCCACTTGAAGCTCAGCCGGCTTTTTCTTTCAAACAATATTTAAATGTGTTTTGTTATTCAATCAAAAAGAAGTTTTGTATATTTGCAACGAAATTAAAACAAATACATTTATGATAAACTCAACCATTCAAGCTTATCTGCCTGAAGTAATAGAGTTGTTCAAAAAGCATAAGATAAAAAAAGCTTATATTTTTGGTTCATCATTGACTGATAAGTTTAACAAAGATAGCGATGTTGACTTTCTGGTTAATCTTCAGGACGGGTTGAATCCTGTTGATGCCGGAGAACATTTATGGGATTTGGAATATGAATTGAAAGATTTATTGCATCGTGATGTTGATTTGCTAACTGAGCGTTCGCTAAGAAATCCGTATTTTATTTCAGAAGTTAATTCAACCAAAGTTGCTATTTATGGATAATAAATCAAATAAATTATTAAAAGACATCTTGATTTGTATCGACAATATTGATAGTTATCTGGGTGAAAATAAGATATTTAACGAGTATGATACAAATTATTTGTTGCAAGATGCTGTTGAACGTAATCTAATTACTATAGGTGAAGCGGTTAATCTGTTGTTAAAAAGAATGCCTGAAATTGCTATTTCAAATGCTCGTAAAATTGTTGATACGAGAAACAAGCTAACTCATGGGTATGATGAAATTGAAAATGTACAGATTTGGAGTATTGTAATTAAGTATTTGCCAGTTTTAAAAGAAGAAGTAGAACAGCTAATTTTAAAATGACATCACTGCTAACGTTAGTGTGACAACCAACTCAAATTATATCGCCTCGACTATCGAGTACTTACACATTCGCCTTTTTCACTTTTTTGTAAAGCTCCGAGGCAAAAACAAAGTTGTTTAAGTCTTCATTTTCAACGTGGAAGATGTCTTCTTTTGTTCCTTGCCATGCTTTTTCGCCCTTATTGATAAAGATAATATTCTCACCAATTTCCATTACCGAGTTCATGTCGTGCGAATTTATAATGGTTGTAATATCGAATTCGCGTGTTATTTCGTGAATGAGTTGATCAATAATAAGCGAAGTTTGTGGGTCGAGGCCTGAGTTAGGCTCATCACAAAACAAATACTTGGGTTGCAGGGCTATGGCACGTGCTATGGCAACACGCTTTTGCATACCTCCACTAATTTCGGATGGAGCAAGACCGTAAGCTTTTTCCTTTAAATCAACATGTTGCAAGCAAAAACGGGCACGTTCAACCATTTCTTCTTTCGTTGTTTTCGAAAACATTTCGAGCGGATACATTACGTTTTCGAGCACCGAAAGCGAATCGAACAAAGCTGAACCCTGAAATAACATCCCCACCTCGCGGCGCAACAGGCGAACATCGCTCATGCGCATATCCGGTAAGTTGCGGCCATCGTATTCAATGCGTCCTTTGTCAATACGGTGAAGCCCAATTACGCTTTTCATCAATACCGTTTTGCCGGAGCCACTAGCACCAATTATCATATTTGTTTTACCATTCTCAAAAACCGCCGAAACGTTTTTCAATACTTGGTTTCCGTCAAAGGATTTATCTATATTTTTTACTTCAATCATTCTGAATTAGTTTATAAAGTTCATAAAGTTTATAAGGTTCATAAGGTTATAAAGTTTGTAAAGTATTGGCATATTGGCATATTATTGATTCAGCATTAAATTGGTTATCAATAAGTTAAAGAAAAGGATAAGAATACTACTATTAACTACTGCATTGGTACTAGCTTTACCTACATCGAGGGCACCTCCATAAGCATAATAGCCATAGTAGGCTGCTACCGACGAAATAAGAAAAGCAAAAACCAACGATTTTACGAGCGAATAAAAAACATAATAGGGTATAAAAGCGTATTGTATACCCAGCAAATAATCGGCGGTAGTAATAATATCGGTAAAAACTCCTACAAAATAACCTCCTACAAGTCCTACTGCCATACTGAAAATTACTAAAAATGGCATCATAAATACAAAAGCTGCAATTTTGGGTAAAATAAGATAATTGGCCGAGTTTACACCCATTATTTCGAGCGCATCAATTTGCTCGGTTATGCGCATAGTGCCAATTTCGGAGGCAATATTCGATCCAATTTTACCAGCTAAAATCAAACACAAAATGGTCGACGAAAACTCAAGTAAAAGTGTATCGCGGGTTACAAGGCCCGTGCTGTATGTGGGCAACATCGGGTTTTCGGTATTCAACTTGGTTTGGATAGTCATAATGGCTCCAATGAAAATTGAAATGATAATTACGATGGGGAGCGATTCTAATCCTAGTTTTTCGAGTTCTTTCGGAAACTGACGAAAAAACATGCGCCAACGGTCAGGTGCTACCAATACGCGCTTCATTAATAATGCATATTTACCTGTATCTTGAAATATATTCATGTTCAGTTGTGAATGATTTGTTTGTAAAGTTTGATACTAATTCTAGTTTGATAGATTATATTTTTTATGTTTATATTTGAATCCGAACTAACTTCAAGTCCCCTTTAGGGAATATAGGGGCAGTTAAAACGCTTATTATAATGCCCCAAGCCCCTAAAGGGGATGTAAAAAACCTTCGTGTATGAGGTTTTATTAATTCATCATAACTTTTCAAAGTAGAATAAAAATAATCTTCAACCTTCCTTTTTCAACCGCAAATATACGGCTTTTTCGTCTCATTTTTTATTGATGAAATAAAAAAGAGATGCAAAATTGTGAAATGAGGGTATTTTTTTCTATTTTTGTGGGTTAAAAGTAAAAAGCATACAAAAGCATACAAAAGCATACATAAAACCATGAGTACCGACGAAATTATTGACGCTGAAAACGAGCTAGATCCTGTTGAAAACACGGACGAACAGCAAGAAGTGCTTGAAAAAGAGGGACATTCCAACTATAAAGTTCCAAAAATAAGCGACGAAACAATTAAGCATCACTTGTCAGGGATGTATCAGAACTGGTTTTTGGATTATGCTTCTTACGTTATTTTGGAACGTGCTGTGCCCGATATTTACGATGGATTAAAACCTGTTCAGCGTCGCATACTTCACTCCATGAAACGCTTGGACGATGGAAGGTACAATAAAGTGGCCAATATTGTAGGGCATACCATGCAATTTCACCCACATGGCGATGCTTCTATTGGCGATGCATTGGTACAACTCGGACAAAAAGATTTACTTATTGATTGCCAGGGAAACTGGGGAAATATACTCACCGGCGATGGAGCTGCTGCACCTCGTTATATCGAAGCGCGACTTTCGAAGTTTGCTCTCGAAACCGTTTTTAACCCTAAAACCACCGAATGGCGCTCGTCGTACGATGGCCGTAACAAAGAACCAGTTGCATTACCCGTAAAATTTCCATTACTTTTAGCACAAGGCGTAGAAGGTATTGCAGTGGGATTAAATTCAAAAATTCTGCCACATAACTTCAACGAACTGTGCGATGCTTGTGTGGCGTACCTGCGCGAAGAGGAATTTGTGTTATACCCTGATTTTTTGACTGGAGGATCGATAGATGTAGCCCGCTACAACGATGGTGGACGTGGTGGCGCTGTAAAAGTACGTGCCAAAATAAGCAAAATTGACAATAAAACTCTGGCAATTACCGAAATCCCTTTTGGGTCGAATACATCCAAGCTGATTGAATCGATAATTAAAGCCAGCGATAAAGGGAAGATTAAAATCCGTAAAGTGGACGACAATACGTCGGCTAATGTGGAGATTTTGGTACAGTTGCAACCTGGCATTTCGTCGGACAAAACCATTGATGCGCTGTATGCATTTACCGATTGCGAGTTGAGTATTTCGCCTAATTGCTGCGTAATTCATAACGATAAGCCTCGCTTTATGGGTGTGAGCGAAATGCTTCGGATTAGTGCCGACCACACCAAAGATTTGTTGAAAGCGGAGCTCGAAATACAAAAAGCCGAATTGCTTGAACAACTGTTTTTTACTTCGCTCGAAAAAATATTTATCGAAAACCGAATTTATAAGGATAAAGGGTTTGAAGATAGTACCACACAAGATGAAGTTATTGCGCACATCGATAAACGTTTGGAACCGTTCAAAAAGGATTTTATTCGCGAAGTAACCCGCGAAGATATTCTTAAATTGCTCGAAATTAAAATGATGCGTATCACTAAGTTTGATACCGATAAAGCTAACGATATTCTTATTGCTATTCAGAAAAAGATAGATGAGGTAATTTACCAACTCGATCACTTGGTGGATTATACCATTTTTTGGTTCGAAGGTTTGAAGACAAAATATGGCAAAGAATTTCCACGCCGAACCGAAATTCGTAATTTTGAGACCATTGTAGCTGCTAAAGTAGTGGAAGCAAATGAAAAACTATACGTAAATCGCGATGAAGGTTTTATTGGAACTAGCTTACGTAAAGATGAGTTTGTTTGCAACTGCTCCGACATGGACGATATTATTATTTTCTTTAAAGATGGAAAATATAAGATTGTAAAAGTAGCTGATAAACAGTTTGTTGGCAAAAATATTTTGCATTTGGATGTGTTTAAGAAAAACGATAAACGCACTATTTACAACGTAATTTACCGCGATGGGAAAATGGGTCCAATTTACATCAAACGCTTTGCTGTGAACGGAATTACGCGCGATAAGGAATATGATATTACTCAAGGCACAGCCGGCTCAAAGGTGATTTATTTTACCTCGAACCCGAATGCCGAAGCCGAAGTGGTACGTGTTACACTCAAGCCCAAACCGCGACTGTTCAAATTGGTGTTCGAAAAAGATTTCAGCGAAATTGCCATCAAAGGTCGCCAATCGATGGGAAATATACTGACCAAAAACGAGATACAAAAAATTGCGTTGAAACAAAAAGGAGGTTCTACACTCGGTGGCCGACAGGTTTGGTTCGACCGCGACGTGTTACGCCTCAACTACGATAATCGTGGCGAGTATTTAGGCGAATTCCTGAGCGAGGATTTAATTTTAGTAGTATCGTCCAAAGGTGATTATTACACTTCCAACTTCGACTTAAATAACCATTACGAAAAAGATATTTTGGTTATTGAAAAATTCGATGCCAATAAAGTATGGTCGGTGGCATTGTACGATGCTGAGCAAAAATTTTATTATCTGAAGCGTTTCCAGTTCGAAGCAAGTCAGAAAATTCAAAATTACCTGGGCGAAAATAATGGTTCGCGCTTGATGCTGATGACCGATGTTGACTATCCACGTTTGGAAGTGATTTTTGGAGGAAGTGATACCTATCGCGAAGCATTAGTGATTGATGCTGAGGAGTTTATTGGAGTGAAAAGTTTTAAGGCTAAAGGTAAACGTCTCACTACTTATGAAGTAGAAACTATTAATGAATTGGAACCCTTGCGGTTTAAAGAAGTTCAAGAACAAGTGAATTCAGAATCAATTGATGATGTGGATAATGCCGATGAGGATGCAGTTGAAGTTCCTGAAGAGGTAATTGAAGACGCCACTGAAACAATCGTAAATGAGGATCCGGAAGTTGAGATTGCATCTGAGCCTGTTTCAGAAACAAAAACTGAAACTAAAAAGACTGTGGTTGTTGAAAAGGAAAAAGTGAAGGAGCAGTTGCAACAAATTGAAGTAGTGGAAGACGAGGATCAAATTGAAGCAGTAGCTCCTTCGAGGCCTAAAAAGCCAGTCAAGTCTGCAAATAACATCAAATTACGTAACGTTGATGAGGATGAAAGTAACGATGGACAATTGTCGTTGTTTTAAAAAGAAAAAGTATAAATAAAGCTACAAAATAAGTATCTTTGCATCCTAAAAAAAAATTGAATGTTTTCATCATCCATACAGAAGTATATTACCGATAATAATTTCGCCACATTTACAGCTAAAGCCATTTTTTTCGACATGGATGGCGTTCTTTTCGACTCCATGAAATTTCATGCATCTGCTTGGACGAAGGCTATGAACGATATTGGAATTACATTTACTGAATACGAAGGCTATATGAACGAAGGTCGCACCGGACATTCAACTATTGATTTAGCTTTCAATCGTGAACATGGACGCAATGCAACAGAAGCCGAAAAACAAGAAATCTACCGTTTGAAATCTCGTTATTTCGAGACTTATGGCGACTCTCCAGTAATGCCTTTTGCTAGTGATTTATTGCAAAAAGTAAAAGTTGAAAACCGTGAAATATATTTGGTGACTGGTTCAGGTCAAGCAAGTTTATTGGATGGTTTGCAAGTGCATTTTCCTGGAATTTTCAAAAAAGAACGTATGGTAACGGCTTTTGATGTGACTCATGGAAAACCGCACCCCGAACCTTATTTGCAAGCTTTGAAAAAATCGGGCTTAACGCCTGCCGAAGTAATGGTTGTGGAAAATGCACCTTTGGGAGTGGAATCGGCTAAAGCTGCCGGACTGTTTGTAATAGCTGTAAATACCGGTCCGCTCGACGAAAAAGTGCTATGGGATAGCGGAGCGGATGTAGTTCTCAGCAGCATGCAGGAGCTTTTTGAGAAATGGGAAGGATTTAATGATGCTTTATAAAAAAAATACTTATGCATCGATTTGTAACGCAAACGTTTTTTTTGTATTACTTCTGTTTTCAGCACTAGATTTGATTGCCGAAGAAAAAAGTGATTTGTATGTACCTCGTATAGAAGGAACTATTCGTGCCAAATACGAATACTTTTCCGATTTAGACGAACATCGTTTTCAGGTTCGTAATGCGCGATTTAGCGTGCGTGGTAATTTTTCGCCAATTACATCATACAAAGCTGAAATTGATCTATCGGACGAAGGTAAAACAAAAATGCTGGATGCTTATGTTCGCTTGCAACCAAATAATAACTGGATTTTTACTATAGGACAGCAAAAAGTACCATTCAGTACCGACAATTTGCGTTCGCCTCATGAGCTCTATTTTGCAAACCGTTCGTTTATGGGCAAACAACTTACCAACTTACGCGATGTGGGAGTTTCGACAAGTGTTTCGAACGAAAAAGTAATACCTTTCGATGCAATTGTGGCAATACTTAATGGATTGGGTCTTTATACTCAAGATAAATCGATGAAAATACATGAGCTTAGTTATGGTACACGCATTGTTTTTTTTCCAAAAAACAAGTTTCAACTATCGCTGAATGCGAATACGATTCATCCATCGACTATTCGTATGATTTATTATAATGCAGGTGTGGCTTATAGTTTTGGAAACTTCCATCTTGAATCTGAATATTTGTATAAAACATATAGCGAAAATACACTTATAACTTCAAATTTTACAACAGGATTCTTTGTTTTTGGAGCATATAATATTAAAACTCCAAAATTACAAAACATTAGCAAAATTACACCTGTTTTGCGCGTCGATGGCATGACACGGAATCTAAAATACGATATTCAAAGCTCTACTTCCATTGTAACAAAAATTGACGAAGCCCGTACCCGTTTGACTGGAGGTGTAATTATTAGCCTAGCTAAACCGTTTTTAAACGATATCCGACTGAATTACGAACGCTATTTCTGGAATGATGGACATTTAGCAGACAATAAGTTTGTAGCTGAGTTTGTAGTTAAGTTCTGAGTTGTGGTAGTATCGCTCTCTGCCGGATATTTTAAATTGTACAACGCTAATGAAAACCATTAACAATATAACTATCTGCTAATATAATTGTTAATACCAAATATTCAATCCCCAAGTACCACTTTACAAAACAGAAGAGACTGCCTGAAAAACAGACAGTCTCTTTATAAACAAATAGATAAGAGATATTTATTTTTTAATAAACCTATGTGAGTTGATAGCACCCTTGTAATTAACACGTAGTGTATAAATACCCGGCATCAAATCGCTTACATCAATTGAGTTCGAAGTAACAGTAGTTGATATTACCATCGTACGACCTGTACAATCTACAACTTCGAGACGATTAATATCTTTTGGATTATAACCGAAATTCAAGGTGTTAATTACAGGGTTTGGATAGATAACTCTATTGCCATTCATCAAATCTGATTGGTCAGTAGTAACACTGCTGAACGCCATAACATAAGGACTTTCGGCAGCACCTATTGAAGTATCAGAGATATAACCTATAGATTTGTCGGCAGCTTCTAACTCCTTATTGTTTGCAGGATTAAAGCATTTGAATGTAATCTTTTTGTTTACATCTGTTACACCATCGCCTTGAACGGTCATATAAGCATAGTATCTGTTTGTCGATGGGTCGAATATAAGGTTAATAGTACCACGACAAGTATTATCGATAAATGCAGCAACTTGTAAGTTTTCGTTTACCGACTCTACATCATCAATTTTCACAATGGCAGTAACAAGCATATTCTGAGGGTAAGCATTTTCATTATACGTCCAATGCATAACCTGATCGTTGCGTGTTTTTCGTTTTACATTCGATCTCGAGATGTATTGCGAAGGATATGTCAATGTTCTTGTTGTTACAACATTTGAATTAAACATATAGCCTTGTCCGGGAACAAGATATTGTAAACTACCATTCCAATTTCCACCCGAATAAGTTGCAAAACCAACCTGTCCTTTAATCTGATCGCCATCAACAGCATTTAATGAACTTAAAGCTTCCTGAATAGGTGCCACAAATTGTGGTACATAGGCAATCCAGTTCCATCCCGCTCCAATAGATATTGGATAATCTACCGATTTAGCTGTAGAACCAATTACTTTTACTGTTTTGGGTTGACCTGAGCGAAGCAAATACATCGACCGTTGATTAAGTGAAGTTAAAGACCCTGACCAGCTCAAACCTGCTACAGAATAATTAGAAAACGCTGTTTTCGATTTCAAAGTTATTCCATCTGTTTCGAGACCTAACTTAACCTGATCAAATAATGATGGTGCTGAATTTACTACATTGGTCGAAATCCAGTTCCAGCCTTTTTTGATATTTAATTGCTGTTCTACTTTGTCGATAGCATTAAATACTTTAGGCGCTGCTACACTTCCAATAATTGAGCCCGAAGAGAAAGTCAAAGCACCTCCAACAACATCAACGCCCGGATAAATACGACCGGTACCAGCATCCCACAAACTAAATGTAAGTGCTTTTGCTGCATCTTCGGTATTTCCATATACATCCATATAAAGCACATAACTATTTAGTGTTTTACTAAACTGCGGATTTACAATACCCACACATTTTGTTCCAATAAAGGCAGCCAAAATATCTTCGGTATCTTCTTGATACACATTGTCAATTTTAACCTGTCCGGTTATGTTCATCGACGATTCGAAATCGTTCGGATTCACTGTCCAATCAGGGCGAGGTCCGGTAACTTTGAGCGAAACTGGGAACATTTCCTGAATGCTATTATTTCCGGTAAGCATTACACGACTTTCGTACGAACCTACATTCACGGAATTGTCAACAGTAAATGTCAATTCAGCTTTCTCTAATGGATTTAATGTTCCCGACGATTTGTTTACACTTAACCAAGTTGGCATACCATCAACCACAAAGTTTTCATATTTACCCGAATTATTTACAATATTAGTTTTAAATGTAAGCGGAGCTAATATCTCTTTTTTGAGTGATTGACCATCCGACTCCCATTTCAAACGATTATTATCAACGAATACAGTCCATTTTATTGGTTCTGACATACGGTTACCATTCAGGTCGAGCGCTCTATCAACTGTAAATTCTAACACGCAATTTTCGATTTTGCTCAACGATTCCAAGATATTGAAAACAATTTTATTGTTCGTCGAAGTCCAATTGAAATATACATTTTCTTTTACACGTGCTTCTTTTATTGCAGGAGTAACATCTATAGCTGTTACTGACCCTTGTGCAATTCCACCCGAAACAGCCCCATTCTCTGGTATGATAGCATCTTTCAATGAACTGGCAATAACAGTTTGATTTGCACCATTTACCGTATATTCTTCGAAAGGATAATACGCTGCCAAGCCCGCTTCAGAACCAATCAGCTTGTTGTTTTTGTCCAAACGTATATTCTCGGCAGTCAAAGCACCTTTCCAAATTCTTAGTTCGTCGAGCATACCATTAAAATACTGGTCGGGAGTATAATTAAATGTAACTTTATCCGTTTTGTAATACCTTGCTCCCAAGCTCATTTTAGAAGCTTCGAGGCCACCAAATTTGGTAGATATTACTTGGTATTTTGCAATACCATCTACAAGGACATTTGTATTTCCTCGACGCATAACGCTCATTGCAAAATGGTGCCACTGGTTATCCTGAATACTTTGTGTAGTTATAATATGTGTATTTCCTTTAGCAAATACGCTTAGTTTCCCAGCAGCATCAAAACCAACCGACAAATTATTTATTGAGTCCAAATCGTTCACTCCTTTTCCGCAAGAGAAAAGTGTGGTGTTTTTCTGCACTACATTTGGTAAATTGTTTGTTTTGAACCAGAATTCAAGACTAAAATCTTGTTGGCTTGTAATAGGCATGTTAGTTGTGGAAATTATAACATTTTGGTTTATTCCATTTACCTGAATAGCTTTGCCTTTAGGGTCGATAAACCAGTCCGTTTTCAAGGTCAGACTTCTACTTTTCACTTTATCGGCTGCTAAGTTTCCGAAGCCTTCGTTGAGTGGCCAATAACCCATCAATCCTGATTCACGTCCCGATTTTGAAATGTTTCTATCTTCAGCCATTGTTGACAAATCGCGGTCTTTCATCCATACCGACAATTGTGTCATATTACCGATATAGCCATTTCCGATGTACAAACGTCCACTTGGTTCGATTGAACCAACGATGGTTTGGTCAATAACTTTTACATTATTATTCATCTGTCCTGTAACATTTACTGAAATGTTTTTGCTGGTAGGATTATAACTAATTGACATATACTGCCAATTTGCGTCTGCATTTATATTACCTGTAAATACTTCATTTCCTGCAATTGCTTTTAGGGTATTACCAGTCAACTGTAATTTAAGTTGATTCTCACCTTCACCAATTGCAAATAGCGTTCCATTTGTATTCACTTGATTTGTTTTTATCCAAGCTTCGATACTTACTGGCACTGCCTGCAAATTGAATTGTTGTTCGGTGTAAGCTTCGGTAGTGCCTGTAAATTCAAGTCCAACATTGTTTTTCAACGCATTACCATTCAACACACCTTCAACTTTCATGTTTGTGCTATTTAACAAGTTGTTTTGAATCTCTTCGTTAAATGTAATTGAAACTTCAGATTCTGGGGTTAAAACTCCATTCGAAGGTGAAGGTACCCCAAGCGAGGTAGGTGTTACCATATCTTTAATTACAGTTATTACTTCCGACTCGTTTTGAACTGTTCCAGTTCCGAAAGCACACACCGTAAACGCCTTAAACTGATACGTTTGATCCGTGTTATTCTTCATTGAATAATCGTAATTTATTGTTGCACTAGTAATATTTTGACTGATTTGATCAGATGCTAATATTGAAGGATTATTAATAAACTTACGAATGGTAGTCCATTGCGTTTCATCTTGATTAATTGTTTTGTATTTCAACACAATACCACCAAAGTTTTTATAATCGCGATTATAATTTGTAAGTTTAATTGGCAATACATCAGAAGTTGTAGCATTTACTATTTTATTGGCTATTTCTAGCGTAATATCAGAACATGAAGGTACAAACTGAGCAGAAAGAACGATGGAAGAGTTAATGTCGCTCTGACAAGTTGAACTTAGCAAGAGTGTAATGTCCTTGTAATCTAATTCATCAAGACTCGATTGTTTGATTTTCAACACCTTTTCCATTGGTTCTTCTGGCACTACATAATATAACTTTCCATTTCCGAGTGTTTGACCATCAACAGTTATTATTGCTCCTTTTGTATTTGTTTTTTCGTCAACCGAAAGCATATACCATCCTGCCGTGTTACTTTCCGATAAATTTGATAAAGTAATTTTATAGGTTGCTTCTTTGCCGCTTGGGATTGCGGTTGCAAAAGGATTGGCAACTTTTAAACCGGGCTTTTCGATTTGCAAAGTAGCTACACCAAGTGCTTTACCTTTATTTGCAGTCGAAAACTGAACAACTTCCTGAGCTTCGTAAGGACATGAGGTACGTCCACCACGAATGATAAATAATGGTGCACCCGAATAAGAATCAAATTGTTTTTTAATATTATCTGTACTACCATGCCCTGTTGAATAAGTATAATCTTTGCTGATAGGAGAATATACATCAATTGAATGATAATCGCCTGCATTTTCGTCAGAAATTACATAGCCGTAGGTAGTGCAATATTCTTCACCTTCACCTGTTACGGTTTCAGATTCGGCTCCATGTTTGGTCTCAATTTCAATTTGGAATCCCAAACTATTATATGAAAAACCGTTTTCTGTTTTGAAAACTCCTTGTCTATTGAAAGATGAAATATCAGTTTTGTTTGATGAACCGCAAATAGTTATTGACTTTTCAGATGTTACACCAGCATCAGCCGATTCGTTGGTTTTATTATAAATTTCACCCTCTTTGGAATCATTTGCCTTAATTTTAGCATCTTCTTCTTTTGCAAGTTCTTTAATCCAGCCAGCTATACTCGAATTATAGTTTTTTACTTCATTATCATATTGTTTTAGTACTTTATTCGATGGTGCTATAAAGCTATAAGTTCCTTCTTCTCCAAATTTTGGATCGCTTTTGCTTAAAGTAGTAACGTATCTTACTTTATCGACATAAGGAGTTGCAGAATTAATATTACCTACCGAATCAATTAAATCGTTCCTTAGTTTTGTTATACTTGGAATAAGTGTTTCGACAATATGTGCATACGTATATTTGAAATTAGTTTTGGCAGATAAGTCGCCTACTTTTTCATCTTTTACGTTCAGTTCATAATTTGCGCCTACGAGTGTTGGAGCTAATCTTTTTGAAGTACCAAAAAACATATTCGTAGAAGTTCCTACATATACATCTCCTCTTCGGCCTACATAATCGGTTGATGAAGAAGTTTCGATGCGTTCGGTTGTAGTTGTCGAAAAATTTATCTCGCTGCCACTTCCTGCTGATTGTGAAATTTCAACTCCTGCTCCTGTTTTATTCTCAACTATCATTTCTTCAATTTTTGCAACACCAAATCCTACAGCAACTTTAACTGATTGTCCATAATTTAATGACCCCAATACGTTCTCTGAACCAACATAACTTTTACTAAAACTGTAGGAATTGCTAACGGTTGTACCTTTTTCCATATACGAATAACTGTTCGAACCAGGAGGGTCGCGTAATACGAATGAAATTAAATCGGGACCGGAAGTGATAAAATCAGTACCAGTAAGAATATCACCTAACACAATAGCTTTGAAAGAAGTATTCCCGTCCCAAGCACTTTTCTTGTCTTTGTAATCAACTTCAATTTTCAGTCCTAATGTATAAGGTGCTACCAGATTTGGGAAACCCGCTTTAAATCGATAATCGAACACACCCTCTTGATTAAATTGATATTCGTTAGTTTTAGCTTGCATTTCGTCGCCACCTGCCGGATTTCCGGTACTGCCTAAAGGTAATTCGTATCTGCCCATTTCGTTTTGAATAGAAATGATAGCGTTACTTGCCGGTACTTTACAGAATCCTACCATTTCAGGCAAATTATCGGGATGTGTGTATTGTTCGTAAGCTTTAATGCGGAGTTTGTAAATTTTGGTAGTTTCATATATAGGATATCCATATTTGTATACTGGCTTGCCATTAGCATCGTAAGCTGGGGTTTTTGCATTATTATTCAACCTATTATACAACGGAACCTTCACATTTGATTTGTTGGTTAAATTAGTGTAATTAAAAATTGAATCGCCATAAACACCCGTTGGCATCATTGGATCGAACACGTCAATTGAAATTTTATCCACACGATACGTAAAATCCAATCGTTGATGATAATTGAATTTTTTCAGTTTCTTATTTATCGTTGCCGTGTCATTCAATTGTTTATTCGGGTCAGGTTGGAATTCCGACAATGTAAAGTTCATTTTATTTAAACCACCTCGCGTTGTAACATCCGTTACTTTATATTTAAGTGGTGGAACCATTACTCTGAATTCGCCCGTTTTAGCATCGGTAGTAATATTTATCAGTTTACTACCTTTTAATACTGTAGCTGTTGAGTTTATAGTATCTGTAATTGCACCTGTCAAATTCATGGTATTATTAGATAAATTTAACTGATAATCACCACCTTGTGCTTCAAGTGTTATGTTAGCTTCACCTATATTGGCTTTACTCAAGCCAAAACCTAACGATTTCTCAGCTTGTGCTACACCGCCCACTAACCTACCAGCGAGTATTACTTTTGTTTGGTCATAAAATATTATCGGATTTCCAAGAATAGGTTGCGTAAAATTCATCTTCACCGATGTAGAAAGTTTTGTTCCATCCACAAATGTATGACCACGTCGTGAAACAGTAATTGTATGAATTCCAATTGGAACATCAATAATGCATTCGCCATTAATATCTGTCGATAACATTTTTTGGTCTTTGAACTGAAATGAGCCATCAACCAATACATCAACACTATCAACTGGGAATGATGTATTGTCATAAAATGCCTTAATACTTACTTTAAATGATGAAATATCTTTAAAATCAACAGCGTTATGTACAGAACTCTGGAAAGTAAGATGCCTGCTTAATTGCGAAGGATCAAATTCATGGCTTTGTTTCGAAGCTGTAAAAGAATAGGTAGAACCATCCCCAGTAAATGGAACTCCCGAAATCAGGTAATTCCCATTTTTATCGGTAATACCTTTAATAGATAGCTGTTCAAGCGAAGGAACAGTGGTAGATGATGTAGCTGTGGTAAATCGAATATGATGTTCGTTGTAAATTTTCTTGTAATTCGATTTATCAAAAGCATAGCCATTTAGTCCTTCATCAAACTGCCAATAACCAATCAGTCCACTTTCGTTTCCATTAATATAGCGGTTATAACTATTACTTATTTCCGATGCTGTAAGTGGGTAACTCCACAATCGCAAATCATCAATATAACCATTGTAAGCTCCTTTTGCGTAAAAACCATCACCTATATATGCTATGGTAGTATCGCCACGTAGCTTTAAATTTTCACATTTATCAACTAATAGTTTTTGGTTTGCCGCCAAGGTCTTTGAAGCTACTTCTTTGCCATTTATATAGAGTAACAATTTGTCATTTCCATCAAATGTAACTGAAGTGTGAAAATATTTGTCCTTAGAATACGAACGCATATCGTACGATATTAGTGAAGTAACGTTGTTAATTTGATCCAAATAAATTTCTAATTTTCCATATTCGTACCAAATGGAATACTCTTTCAGACATTCGTATATTCCCATCGATTTTGTCTCGCTCTGAGGTTTCAACCATGCCTGCCAACTAAAACCATCTTTTACACAGCCATGTTTTTCAGGCGTAAGTGCTACTTTGCCTATTCCACCGGATGTGCCTTCAAATTTGATTGCTCTGTACAACGATTCTGATTCGTTGGCATTGGAAGCAAAAACCGAAACACTATCCACAGCCGTGCCCGAACCAAAAGTAACACGACCCGAAACAGTTCCACTTGCCTGCGCATAGCCAATTATATCCGAAATATAATATACGGTATCAATTTTGCCAGATTGAAGTTTAAACTGCGAACCTAAGGTATACTTATATAAAATACCTGGCGCTATTTCTTTGTCTTCGTACGAAAAATAAGTGTTATTAGCTGTAGCGACATTTACAATATTTACAGATGGATTTTTACGCCCTTCTTCATATATTTCTCGCTTAATAAAAAAAGAGTTACTTAAGTCTTCTCTTTCAATATTCCATTTTAGTTGTATTCTATCAGCCAATGTACCTTTGGACGATGTAACTGATTTATATTTTACTTGGTCTTTAATTTCTACAGGTTGCCAAGTAGTGTATTGCTCTAATCCTTCGGTATTAATTTTAAATCTATACTCATAAATTAAGTTCTCTGTTAGGTTTTCGTCGGTATGGTTATTTGTATTGTTATTATCAGAGCTGGTAATTGTTTTATCTGTAACTACTCCTGTTACAGTGTTTTTGCGTTGCAAAACAATACTTGAATTAAAACACCAATTTGGATTCCACGTAATTTTTATTTTAGGATTTTCGGCTACATTTTTTGGAGATGGACTAAAACTCATTGTGTTTAATACTGTTCTCTTCGTGTCTTTATTTACGGTGGTAATGGTTAACTCACTTAAAATATTGGTTTTTGTAAAACCTGTCGGCAAAAATCGAACTCTGTAATTATATATTTTATCGTACAATATTGAGTTATCAGTATAACTTGTGGTAGATGCTGGGAGCGTACAATCAAGTTCAGTGTAGGTCGATTCCGTACTTAATCTGCGTTCAACAATCCATTTTCCATCCGTGGAGGCTGTTTTATTATTGTCGTATATTATCCAATTCAAAATGACGTTTTTCCCACATTTGTCAAAAGTAGGTTCTTGTATTGAAGATGGAGATATCAAGTCTTTACTTGAAACTGCAGGCAAATCATAGTATTGTTTTTTTATATCATATTGAGAATTAATAGTGTATTCCAACTTTGGATAAATGGTATTTACTTTACTATACGTACTTAATGGAATATACATATTTAAGTTTCCAGAATTACCATCTGTGTTTGATGATGTTCCAATTAGTTTTGTACGTTCTATGTTACTATACAGCATTAATTTAGTGAAACTTGTAAATGTAAGTCCATTCATAACATAGCTGTTATTTAAGCTATTATAAAATGAAGTCCATGAAAAATTAAACAAATTTCCATTGCTATCAACATTAATAATTTTCAACAATGGATTGACTATGGTTGAAGCAGGAATACTTGGTAAGGTTATATAAAAATCGTTTGTACCTGTTCTATCAACTCCATTAATATTTATATCCCAATGCCATTTATATCGAATTTGGACAGTTTTCCCTGCTAGTATTTGAGGGTAAATCCACCAAACATTAGTATATCTGTCACCTTCAGTTGTTTGGTCATGCATATAACCTGCAGCTAAAGTATTTTGACTGTTAAATTTACTACAAACTTTACCTCCATCATCTGTCCCAAAATCACATATTTTAGTTTCAACACCATTTAAAACATAAAAAATCTCTATTGATCTCATACCATCATTAATTCCTGAGGTCTCTAAAGTAAAAGCTCTAATTTTAGCTCTAGAGAATCCCATTGCACCAGACTCACATTCTACTCTAAAATGATCTAAATCATTAGGATTAAAATATGTATCTGCATTAACCTGCATTGAGGCAAATAGCATGGATACCATAAAGACCAGAATGCTCCAATTAATTTTCCTTTCTTTTAGAATGGTATTTCCTGAAATACTTCTTTGGCTGCATAGCTTATGCAAAAGCAAAGAAAAAATGGTAGTTGATTTCATAAAAATGTAATGTTATAAATATTAATATTTTAGAGATTTTACAGCTACAAAAATACGCTTATCAATAATTCATGGGTGGTCAAAAGGTAAAATAAACTGGACAAAAGGTATATATTTTGGCTCAATTCGTACATAATTCATTAAAAACACAACTCAATTCGTTTATATCGTAAAATATTTGGGTGTAATAATGCAAACTTGTTACAATTCTATTTTTTCAATTCTATTTTTCACTAAATGCAAGTTGTTACATTAAAAAAATACTCGTTAATAATAATGCTCCAAAAATTTGACTTATATTTGTATTTTGTTATTAAATCAGTTAAAAGTTCATGAGTTATCTTATTGATTCAAGCTATTAAAACAACTAATTTTCATGTTAAAAACTCTTGCTCTTTTATTGCCCGTGTATGTTACTGTGTTTTGGGCTATTCTTTTATTTGGACAAAAAGCTACACATTCCATCCCGCGTTCGTATTTGGCAAAATTGATGCTTTTGTTGGTTCTTCTTAATTTATGCCGGTTTTTCCATCGTGCACCGCTTCCCGAAATATACGTTTACTTTGACGCTATCTATTTGTTTGTAGGCACGCTATTATATCCGCTCTACCATATCTATTTCCGACTGCTTACGGTCGACGAAAAATTTTCGTGGAAAGCACATTCCCGCTATCTTATTCTTCCGGCGGTAATTGGAGTTATCTATTTAATTATTGTATTAGCTACACCCTTTGCCGAATACAAAGTGTGGCTTTTCGATAGAGATGCGTTTCCGGGTACTCCACAGTTTCGCATTCTGAAACTATTACGTTTAGTGGTACTTATAGCTATCGACCTGCAAGCCATCTATTTTCTTTTTCGGAATATGGTGTTGTTAAAGAGATATGGCGATAGAGCCGAACAGTTTTATTCCAATATAAATGATGGCAAATACAATAATGCCAAAATACTGAACTATTTGCTGATTTTCAACTGTTTAATTCACGTGGCTAATGCGCTTAATATTTTTAATACCGATAATGAGTTGATTTTCTATTCCGTTTTGTATGCTATCGATTATTATTTGATTGGATACATGGGCTGTAAACAAAAAGCAATTAACCCAACTTTTGTAACCGAATTGGATAACGCCTCAGTGCAAGTAGTTGAATCTGAATTGAATGTAGACAAAAATAAGATTCAAAAAAAATTATTGATGGAATTCGATAAAAATAAAATTTACCTCAATAGTGAACTTACAATTGTGGATGTTGTAAAAGTTGTTGGAACGAATCGTTCGTATATTTCAACCCTAATTAATCAGGAATACAATCAGAACTTTTGTACTTTTGTTAATAACTTCCGGATTAGTGAGTTGGAAAGAGTCATTTTTGACAATAGGGATTTGACAAACGAAGTTTTAATTGAGAATGCTGGTTTTGGATCCGTAAAATCAATGAAACGTGCCATTTCGTCGAAAACTGGCTTGTCGCTGTCCGAATGGAAGAAACAGCTACTTTGTTCCTAATTAACTCTGCATAACAATAGAATAGCACATTTTGTATGCTAAAAACAATTTTCTTAATCTCGCCCGTATTTGTAAGTCTGTTGTGGGCTACGTTATTATCCGAAAATCAGAAAAAATACAGTGCTTCGCGCGTGTTTTTAGGCAGGTTTATGCTTCTGCCTTTGGTAGTTTATTTTACTCATTTTTTATATCACTTCCCACTCCCCCAATTATATCGGTATTTTGACCCATTTTTTGCATACGCATCGCTATTGGTTTTTCCGATGTATTACATTTATTTCAGGCTACTCACTATTGATAAAAGTTTCTCGCTAAAAAAACATGGCAAATATCTTTTACCTGCGTTACTGGTTGGGACATTATATGCTGTTGGTGTTTTTCTTACTCCTAAAGCCGAATATGAGGTATGGCTCTACGATCAACATGCTTACAACGACAATCCGCATATACAGTTTTTGGCTGCCGTACGCATGGTTGCCAAATTCACTTACTTGATTCAAGTTGTAGCAACAGTGATTGGCAACAGCCTGCTTATAAAAAAATATGGAGCAAATGCCGAACAGTATTATTCCGACATTGTGGATGGTAAAAGTAACAATGTGAAGGCACTTAACTATTCAATTATTGCCATGAGCATTGTTTCATTCGCTTTGGGAGCAATGGGTAGGTATTTTCTATTAAACAACAATTGGGTTATTTATTTTGGCTGGACCATTTTTTCGGTTATTTTGTTTATTATCGGCTACTTGGGATTCAGGCAAAAACCAATAAATCCAACTTTTGAGTCCGATAGTTATATTTCAGATAATGAGGTTTTAGAATTGACAAATGATGCCCAGAAAAAGATTTTACGTAAACTTGAGGTCGAATTTGAGAAAAAGAAAATTTACCTCAATAGTCAACTGAATATAATGGACGTTGTTAAAATTTTAGGTACAAACCGAACTACTATATCGAATTTGATTAATCAACAATACAATCAAAATTTCTGTTCCTTTGTGAATAGTTACCGAATTGAGGAATTAGCAAGGGTTTATGCTGAAAATCCGCATTTTTCCAACATACAACTTGCCGAGTGTTGTGGATTCGGATCATTGAATTCGCTAAAACGAGCCGTCGATGCTAAAACTGGTTTGTCATTGTCCGAATGGAAAAAACAAATACATGTAAGTGCATCAAATGCCATTGAATAAATCATTGTGAACGAGTTTTACGATTTTTTCATTACTTTTGCAGCCTGAAAATCATTATACAACAAAAATACATGCAGGTTTACAAATATCCACTACGCGAACAATGGGCTGAACTTTTAGCTCGACCAGTTTTTGACAGTAGCGAACTGTTCGGCATTGTCGAAAAAGTGCTTTCGGATGTGCAAAAAAATGGAGATAAAGCGGTTCGGAACTATACAGCAAAATTCGATAAAATTACACTCGAATCGTTTGAGGTGACAAGCGATGAAATGGTTGAAGCCGAAAACCTTGTTTCGAAACAGCTAAAACAAGCCATTGAAATGGCACGCAGGAATATTTGGAAATTTCATGTGGAACAACAACAAGATTTGCCCGAAATTCAAACTTCGCCAGGTGTGCTATGCTGGCAAAAAGCAGTGGCAATCGATAAAGTTGGATTGTATGTGCCAGGTGGAACTGCTCCATTATTTTCAACCGTATTAATGCTTGGAATACCCGCTAGTATTGCCGAATGTAAAGAAATTGTACTTTGTACACCACCCAATGCCGAAGGCAAAGTGCACCCAGCGGTGTTGTATGCTGCCAAAATAGCGGGCATTCATCGTGTTTTCAAAATTGGGGGTATACAGGCAATTGCTGCCTTGGCGTATGGGACTGAAACTGTACCTAAAGTATATAAGATTTTTGGACCAGGAAATCAATACGTTACTGCTGCTAAACAATTGGTTTCGCTTCGCGACGTGGCTATTGATATGCCTGCTGGTCCTTCGGAAGTAGAAGTGCTGGCCGATAACACTGCCAATCCGGCTTATGTGGCCGCCGATTTACTTTCGCAAGCAGAGCATGGTGCCGATAGTCAGTCCATTTTAATTACGGTCGACGAATCGTTGGTTGAAAAAGTGCTGGAGCAAATTGAATTGCAATTACAAGAGCTTCCACGCAAAGAAATTGCTAAAAAATCGTTGGCAAATAGCAAGATAATTGTGGTCAAAACACTCGAAGAAGCTGTAGAAATGACCAACGAATATGCGCCCGAACACTTGATAATTTCAACGCATTATCACAATGGTGTAGCGGCCAATATTACCAATGTAGGTTCGGTGTTCTTGGGAAATTACAGCCCCGAAAGTGCCGGCGATTATGCTTCGGGCACTAATCATACCTTGCCAACAAATGGTTATGCAAAAGCATATAGTGGTGTAAATCTGGATAGTTTTGTACGTAAAATCACTTTCCAGCAACTATCAAAAGAAGGACTCACAAACCTCAGTAACGCTATTATATTGATGGCCGAAAACGAAGATTTACAAGCACATAGCAATGCTGTAAAAATCAGGTTGGATAACGAGCAACAAGAACGAGTTAAAGCAGAGAGAAGATAATGATTAACGAATTATTGCGCGAAAACATAAAAAACATGCAACCTTACTCGTGTGCGCGCGACGAGTTTAAAGGCGAGGCTTCGGTATATTTAGATGCCAACGAAAATCCTTACAATGGCCCTTACAATCGATATCCAGATCCCTTGCAATGGAAAGTAAAGGAAGCCATTTCGAAAGTAAAAAATGTACCTGTCGAAAATATATTTTTAGGCAATGGTAGCGACGAACCTATAGATTTGCTTTATCGCGCTTTTTGTGAGCCTCGTCGCGACAATGTGGTAGCCATTGAACCTACTTATGGCATGTACAAAGTGTGTGCATCTGTAAATGATGTGGAGTATCGCAAAGTATTGTTGAATGATAGCTTTGATATTAAGGCATTTAAATTGATTGATTCGGCCAATTTGAATACGAAAATTATTTGGTTATGTTCGCCGAATAATCCTACCGGAAATAAACTGAATGCCGACGAAATTCTGAAAGTGCTTCAATGGTTTCGTGGAATTGTTGTAGTTGATGAAGCTTATATCGATTTTTCGGACAGTCAGAGTTTTAGCACTTATATTGCTCAATATCCTAATTTGGTTGTTTTACAAACATTGTCGAAAGCTTGGGGGAATGCTGCAATCCGACTCGGAATGGCTTTTGCTTCAGTAGAAGTAATTGAGGTGCTTAACAAAATTAAATACCCTTACAATATCAATATCCTCACACAGGAACATGCCAAAAAAGTGTTAGCAAATGCCGCACAAACCACCCAGTGGGTACAAGCCATATTGACCGAACGCACCCAATTAATCGACAAGTTAAAGGAGCTAGCTTTAGTAAAACACATTTATCCTACCGATGCTAATTTTGTTCTTGTAAAAGTGGATAATGCCAATATTGCTTATAACTGGTTGGTAAACAAAGGTATTATCGTCCGCAATCGCAGTAGCGTTACGCTTTGTGGCGATTGCCTACGTATAACAGTGGGCACTCCAGCCGAAACAGCCGAATTAATTGCTGCCCTAAAAGATTTTGGGTCGGTGTTTAAATAGTCCTGTTTTATAATTTTTCTTTCAAAAACTTCCCTGTATACGAGTTTTTACATGTAAGTATGTCTTCGGGTGTGCCCTCGAAAACCAGATTACCTCCTTTATCACCTCCTTCGGGGCCAATGTCGATAATGTGGTCGGCGCATTTTATAACTTCCGGATTGTGTTCGATGATTATTACCGTATGTCCTTTAGCAATCAATGCATCCAAAGCTTTAAGTAACGTTTTTATATCGTGAAAATGGAGTCCGGTAGTTGGTTCATCGAAAATAAATATAGTTGGTTCGGGTTTTTCGTTTGCCAAAAATGAAGCTAATTTCACACGTTGACTTTCACCACCCGACAAGGTATTGCTCGATTGCCCAAGTTTTACATAACCAATACCCACATCCTGAAGTGGTTTGAGTCGTTTTGCAATTTTCTTTTCGGTAGAAGTTCCTGTATGTTCACTGAAAAACTCAATAGCTTGATTTACGGTCATTTCCAAAACATCAAAAATGTTCACATCGTGATAATGCACATCTAAAATATCTTGCTTGAAGCGTTTACCGTGGCAGTGTTCGCATTCGAGAACCAAGTCGGCCATAAACTGCATTTCTACGGTTACGGTACCTTCGCCCTGACATTCCTCGCATCGTCCGCCTTCGGTGTTGAACGAAAAATGCGATGCTGAATAGCCCATTTGTTTCGAAAGTTGTTGGTCGGCAAATAGTTTACGAATTTCGTCGTAGGCTTTTATATACGTAACCGGATTCGAACGTGATGAACGTCCAATAGGATTCTGGTCCACAAATTCCACATCTTTAGCCAATTGCATAGAACCTCGCAATGCACCAAACTGACCAGTACGGTCGGCTACGCCACCATAATGTTTTTTGAGTGCAGCATAAAATACATTACGCACCAGCGACGATTTTCCAGAGCCACTCACACCCGTAACCACGGTCATTACATTCAATGGAAATTTCACATCAATGCCTTTCAGGTTATTTTCGCGCGCACCCAATATTTCAATATAATTATTCCATTTACGCCTGTGTTCGGGTACTTCAATGGTTTCTTCGCCCAATAGATATTTTAACGTGAATGATTTCTCTGTTTTAAAAATCCCCCCTGAGGGGGGTGGGGGGGCTCCTGCATACACTACTTCGCCACCTTTTCGTCCAGCTAAGGGGCCTATGTCAATCAGATAATCGGCTGCTTGCATTATTTCTTCATCGTGCTCTACCACAACCACTGTATTTCCAAGGTCGCGGAGTTGTTTAAGCACTTTTATAAGTAAATGTGTGTCGCGCGAGTGCAAACCAATGCTTGGTTCGTCCAGAATATACAACGAGCCCACCAAACTACTCCCGAGCGAAGTGGCGAGGTTAATGCGCTGACTCTCGCCACCTGAGAGTGAGTTCGAAAGACGATTAAGTGTGAGATAGCCCAAACCTACATCCAGCAAAAACTGAATACGGCTATTTATTTCAATTAGCAGTCGTTTTGCTACGGCAGCATCGTGTTCATCGAGTGTAAGTTGGTCGAAAAACTCCTTTAGTTTAGTCACCGGCATAAGCACCAGTTCCGAAATGGATTTTCCATCAATTTTTACGTATCCAGCTTCTTTTTTCAAACGGCTACCTTTACAATCAGGACAAACGGTTTTACCACGATAACGTGCCAGCATTACTCGGTACTGAATTTTGTATTGATTGGCTTCGAGCATTTTGAAAAAAGCGTGTAAACCTTCAAAATATTTATTGCCCGTCCAGAGTAATTCACGTTGTGCATCAGTCAGTTCGTAAAACGGTTTGTGTATTGGGAAGTTGAATTTATCGGCGTTGTAAATCAATTGTTTTTTATATTCGCCCATCACTTCACCACGCCAACACATCACGGCATCTTCAAAAATTGAAAGCGTTTTATTGGGAATAACCAAATCTTCATCAATACCAATTACACGTCCAAAACCTTCACATTTGGGGCAGGCTCCAAGTGGACTATTAAAACTGAACGTGTGTACCGATGGTGTTTCGAACTGCATGCCGTCCAATTCGAAACTTTTGGAGAAAGATAATCTAACGGGCTGAGGCTCTTTAAGTTCCTCTCCGGTTGGAGAGGGGTTTAGGGTGAGGTCTGAGATGGAAAGGACACAACTTCCTCTTCCTTCGAAAAATGCTGTTTCAACTGAATCGGTCAGACGGCTAATGCCCGTTTGTGTTCGGTCCACTGTTAAACGGTCGATAACCAGTGAAACGGTTGGGTTGTTTTTTAAAAGCGTTTCATTGTCAACAGCTTCCTGTATGCGTACAATTTCAGTATTTATTTCTACACGGCTAAAACCTTGCATCATAAGGCTCTGCAATTCGCCTTTCAATGTGCGGTCGTCGGTAGGAACAACAGGTGCTAAAATCAGAATACGTGTATCGTCAGGATATTGCAAAGCAGCTTCCACCACATCGTCGGCTTGGTGCTTTTTAACCAAATTACCTGTAAGCGGTGAGTATGTTTTGCCAATACGGGCATAAAGCAGCTTGATATATTCGTAAATTTCGGTTGAAGTACCCACTGTGGAACGCGGATTGCGGGTATTTACCTTTTGCTCAATAGCAATAGCAGGAGGAATACCTTTAATAAAATCCACTTCGGGCTTGCTCATGCGTCCCAAAAACTGACGTGCGTACGACGATAAACTTTCCACATAGCGGCGTTGTCCTTCGGCATACAGTGTATCGAAAGCCAACGACGATTTTCCAGACCCCGATAAACCAGTAATTACTACCAACTTATTGCGTGGAATTTCTACATCAATATTTTTGAGATTGTGCACACGGGCACCTTTTATTTGAATACTTCCTTTATCGGACATTTTTTTAGATTAAAGAGCAAAGATTAAAGAACAAAGAATCTGGGTTTTTTGCAAGCTGCAAAGATACAAAAATGCAGTCGAAATAATTCATGAACTGTATTATTTAAAACTCAAAACAATGATGGTGATTTTAAGTTCAGAATTGAATATTGTAATGATACGTTTTTTTTAATTTATATCAATAATTGTTCTTGTTTTCGATGCATAAAATTTACTATATTTGCAATTCACATATTCTCTAATAAAAAAATTCTAAAACTATGAACAACTATCAATTAAAACACTTTATCGCAATTATTATATTTTTGTTTGTGTGCTTTTATACAGCGTCTGCGCAATCCACTGATTCGATAAGAGTAGAAACTAGTTTTTCTGGGATAAAATACTATAAAAATAATCAAAAACTATATTATCAGGATTTAGGTGAAATTTTCAAGTCTAATCCTTTGGCATACAAACAATACAGAAAAGCTATCAGATCATTCAATACTTCAGCTTTAGTTCTTGCTTTGGGTGGTGGTTTTATAGCTGGTGGAACTGTAATGAGTTATGAACCTGTATTATATGGCGGTAAACCTGATTGGACAATGGCGTTAGTTGGTGTTGGCATAGTTGGTGTCTCAATACCAATGTTTGCTGTTACAAAGCATAAAATTTTGAAATCAATAACTACCTATAACAATGGTTTATCTATTCAAAGTAGTTCTGAAATTTCGGATATTAATATTCATGTAAATGAAAAAGGTATCGGGTTTGTAGTATGTTTTTGAATTATAAGTAATTTTTTTCAATCCTTTCTTGTGCTTTTTAACTCTCTGATTTTTTCTTACCTTTGCAGTCGTAATAAAACAATACCAAGAATTATGAACAGATATTTTTTAAAATTCGCTATTTTAGTAGCACTAGTTGTTTTTGTAAGTTCGTGTAAAACTACAATGCAAATTGAACGTCCGCGGGAATCGTATTTGCCTTCGAACTTAGCTCCGGCAATATCTGAATTGCCTTTAGAAGTAGAGGTAGACATAAAAAAGCTGGAAGCTGCTATTAATAAAAAAATGAACGGACTGATTTTCGAAGGCGAAAAGCTAAATAATCAGGATTTAAGCGTGAAAATATGGAAAGCTCAGAATTTTTCGTTTATCGTAAAAATAATGTAATTGAATACCGTGTGCCGCTTAAGTTGTGGACTCGTTTTGCATGGACAGTCGAGAAATTTGGACTTTCGGTGGGCGATAACTACGAAGCGAATGGAAGTATTGCGCTGAATTACAAAACAACCATCGAAATTGATAAGAATTGGAAATTGGTAGCTAAAACTACTCCAAATGGTTTTCAGTGGATTGAAACTCCTAAACTGAATGTGATTGGTGTATCTGTTCCGGTAACTCCTATTGCTAACATTGCTTTGCAAAAAAGCGAGAAACTGATAACTGACCAGATTGATGCAGCATTAGCTCAAATGGTAGATTTGAAAAAATACGTAACAATGGCTTGGACTGAAGCTCAAAAACCTATGCAGGTAAGTGCCGAGAATAACCTTTGGGTGCGTATTACGCCTAAAGATGTGATAGTTTCACCTTTCGAAACAAAAGGACAGAAATTAAATGTGTCAATTTCGTTACAAGCACTAATTGAATCGTTTATGGGTGTAAAGCCTGAACAGAATAAACCTACAGCAGTTCCAGTTTTCAAAATGGCTGCAACTCAACCCAAAGAATTTAATCTGAATATTGCTGCTGATGCCACTTACGATAAAATTTCGGAGATGGCAAAATCGCAGTTAGTGAATAAAACATTTACCGAAGGAAAAAAGACCATTACCATTACCGATTTGTCGGTTTTTGGGAGCAATGGCAAACCTGTGTTTGTAGCTGATGTAACTGGCTCGCTTAAAGGTAGGATTTATTTTACAGGAACTCTTGCCTACAATGCCGAAAAAGTGGCCGTTGAAGTACTAAATCCTGAATTCGATTTAAAAACAAAAAACGCCTTAGTGAAATCGGCTGGTTGGTTGCTTAATGGGTTGATAATTAAAAAAATAACCCCTTATCTTACATACTCTGTAAAAACTGAACTCGAAAGCATGAAAGCCGAAGCAAACAAAATGCTAAGCAATTACAAAATGTACGATGGCGTATCGCTTACCGGAAAACTGAATAATGTGTCGGTTAAAAGTCTCGATTTAGTTCCGGGTGCTATACGTTTAAATGCCAATGTGCGAGGCAATATTGCTCTCAACGTAGATGAATTAAATTTTTAAAGAATAATTTTTTTGCATTTTATTATTACTTTTGCAATTGATTGAAAAATTGATAATTGTTAATGTATGGGAGAAAAGGCAGTTTCCATAATATCGTCGATTGCAATAATTAACTTGCTGGTAACCTCATTAGTTTGTTGGTTTAAGTCCAAAAACCATCGGTTTTATTTATGGTTGGGTTGGATAATTTTTTCATCGGCAATAGCCATGATAAATAATCTTCATATTTTTTTGGGTTATGGAAATATCTGGTTTTATCATTTTTCTTTGGTATTAAATGTTAGTTTTGGAGCCTACGTCATTTTGTTTATTCGTAATCATACCAAAAAGCCAACCAATAAATTTTCCCAAAATTTACTCCTCTTTATACCGAGCTTTTTATACATCCCGTTTATTATTTTCTGTATTGTTTATCCTGCTTGGGCCGAAAATACAATTGAATTTGCAGAGAAAGGTGAACTGACTTTTTTTTCTTTATTATTTAACCTTATTATTGTGTTCTATTCGGTTGGAGCCAACCTTTGGTTGTTCATTAAGGAAATACGAAATAGGAAAGTGGAGCATGAAATTTCGACGCGCAATCAACGAATTGAGATACTTGGGGTTATGCTTGCACTTCAGCTAATGGCATTTGTGCCATTTTTATTAAAAACCGATATTAACTATGTTATTATTTATATGCCTGTTTTTGGCCAAATTTATTTTCTGTATTTATTTCTGCGGATGTGGAAATTGGACAGAGTAAACTTAAGTGAAAATGAAAAAATTCATAAATCATCGGCAGACAATACGCTTAAATATGCGACTATAAGATTGTCCGATGATAAAATAGAGCGTATAAAAAATCAGATTAATGAATTGATGGAAAGCGAAAAACTTTATCTTATTCCAGAATTTTCATTAACGGATTTATCCAACAAAACGGGAGTTACAACTTATATCTTGTCGATGGTCATTAATAGTCAGTTACAAACAAACTTTTCTGATTTGATTAACAAATTTAGGGTTGAAAAAGCTAAACTTTTATTGCCCGTTATGAAAATGAATAAAAGCACAATTGAAACTATAGCTTACGATTGTGGATTTAGTAACCGCACTAGCTTTTATGCCGCATTTCGTAAATTCACCAACCAATCACCTTCCAATTACATTAAGGACATTGAAAAAGGGAACCTATCGGTTGGATAGATTCCCTTGTGTAAAGCAAACAGCGTTCTTACGAAAAAAAATTATCTTGTTGAAATAATCGACACTTTTATCTTGTGCGAATTCATTTAGTTTAGTTTATAATAATTGAATTAGTTGTGGCTCTTTTGTTTGTGTATGTTTTCAAAAGATATGTGTTTGATTTCAAATTGCTTACATCAATTGTTTTCTGATTATTTTCTGAATCGATTTCAATTACCTTAATGCCTTGTAAATTAATTATTTCAACTTTTGTTATTATTTCATCCGAGCTTACAGTTATAAATGTGCTGGATGGGTTTGGATAAACACTAATAGTTGATTTCGATTTTAAATTATACAATGCAGTTGAGGCCGGAGCTCCTACTATAATGCTGCAAGTAGCTACGAGTTTACCATCGTTTGTTTTAGCAGTAATAATTGCTGTACCGTTTTCAATAGCAGTTATAACTCCATAGGTATCAACTGTTGCAACATTTTGATTGGATGATGTCCAGCTAACTGTTCGATTCAACAAATTTGTTGGCAGAATAAATGCTTCTAATTTTGTAGTTAATCCTTTGGCTAATTTTTTATTTGAAGTGTTTAAACTCAATGTTTCGGACTTAACATAATCCACAAAGTTTCTAATGCTATAAAAATATTTGTCGCGAAATATTAAATGCCAATACGAAAAATTACTTGAATATGTATCGTACTGAATCATTTTCAGTAAGTTAGTAGTGGAATAGCTGTATACATAGCGCGAAGCCATTTTCCAAACGTTTGTAGTGTTTGTCGAATTTAATTCAGTAGCCAGCAGTTTCTTTGTGTTATACGTATAATCCGTTTTTTGATTCTCTGACCAGGCCGAAGTTGTTGTATTCCAGATCGACTTCACATATTGAATCTTCTGACCATTGGTGTTGTAAGTTGTAACTTCTTTGTTGCTACCCTTCCATGTTTTAGAAGTTGAATCCCAAGTGTACGACGAGTTTAGTGTTTTATTATTAGTTGCATCAAAAGTATATTCAAATTTTGTTCCGGTATATTGCCAAACATTATTCGTGAAATCCCAGGCTGAAGTCATATTAAGTGTTTTATTCCGGTTAGCATCATAAGCATATTCAACCTTACTGCTTCCTTGCCACATATTGCCGGACGAATTCCATGTATATTCTGCTTTTAAGATGCTATTATTATTCGCATCAAAAGCAAGCTCCGTTTTGTTTTTACCTCTACCTTGATTATCGTAAGAAGCGGTCAGAGTTTTACGTCCTGTTGCATCATATTCGTATCTTATTTCGCCTGTTAAATAAGAATATCCTAATTCAATGCCGGTGGTTTTTTCGAGCGTTAAACGATTATCGCTGTTGTACGTATATTCAACTTTCATTCTGGCAGTTGTATTCCAGGTGTTGTTTTGGGTGTTCCAAGCATAGGTTGTTGCAAGTTCAGAATTTCCTAAGGTATTATAATTTATTTCTACTTTTTGTTTTGCACTCATATACCACGTTCCTGACATAAATATTTGTGCTTCCATATAGGTTTGATTAACTTTTGAATCGTATTCATTCAGGGATTTCTGACTTTCAACCCAACTGTTAGAGGTAGTATTCCACGTATAATAAATGCTGTTAAGTTCTTGTCCATTCGAATTAAAATTGTATTCCTTTTTGGATTTATTTATCCAGCTATTTAGCGTAGCATCCCAATTATACGATAATTCGTAGTTTTTAAAACCATTCGAATCATAGCCGTAATCGTACTTCTGACTCCCTTTCCAATCGGAGGTAGACGAATTCCAATTATATGAAATTTCAGAAATGAGTTGACTCTGACTATCATAATTATACTCGTTTTTCATTGAACCTATCCACGTATTGCTCGACACATTCCACGTAAAGCTACTCGAGGCTGTTTTTTGACCTAGTGCATTAAATGCATATTCGTTTTTCGATTTTGCAATCCATAGTTTGCTGGTATAATTCCAAGAATAAACTGTTTCAGAGATACATCTACCAGCAGTATCGTATTCTTTTACCCTTTTCAAATCTTTATCGCTATTTGCATATTCTTCAAAGTTTTGATGTTCGGCAACCAAGCCTGATGCACTGTATTTATAGTACTGTTTTTTAAACGATAATGTTGAATCGTAATAGAGTGGTTGGCCGGTGCCTGTTGTTGAACCACCTACATATTTCCCAATTAATTTATGCGTAATAATGGAATCGATTAACAAAGAATCGGCTGTGATTTTTGTATTGGATGCAAATGCTCCAACCAAACAGCTATAGAGAATAGCTGTCAAAATAAAATGTCTGATTGTGTTACAAAGTGTTCGTTTCATGTGGGTGGTTTTTAATCATAAATTTGTGAATGCAAAAATAGAAATCAGGATTGTTAATATTGTAAAATATTATAAACCTTAACAAAAAATCTTTTAAATTGAAGTAAAAAATGAATGTCATTCTGTTTTAAGTATGCCTCTACATATTGAACACTTAGATGAAATGAAAAAGCCTGATAAACTTTTATTTATCAGGCTTTTAAAGCGAAAATGTGTTAATTAAACGTGCTGTTTTTTATTGTGTAACATAATGTATTTCAGTTGTTCCACCATCTTCTTTCAACCACATTTCGTCTTCTTTTAGTTTGAGTATTTCATAAATACCATCGGCATTGTTGTTTTCGTAATTGAAAGAAATTTTTTCGGAATCGTTCACAAATGCCCATGTTCCGGTAGTTGTATAATCGAAATCGATGCCTAAAAAGCGATAATTAGCGGTTAGTTCGGCGGTGCCGGTTTTCGATAAGTTAAGCTCGTATTTGTTATAGTTGGCCGTAACATCAACGCTGTCGTTTAATGCTTGAGCAACTCGCCAATTGTTGGTTACCCGCGCCGTTTTCGACAGTAGCGAAATGGCTGGTCCTTCGGGATAGTCCTCACACGAAGTAAATGTAATGGCTGTAAAAGCAATAAGTAAAATTGAAATCGAAAGTTTTGTTTTGCTCAACATTGAGACTGCTAAATTTTTCATTTTGTTAGTTTTTGCCCCCTAACCCCCGAAGGGGGAATGGAGTATTGTTGTTTTTAAAAATCTTTTCGTTTAATAATGCCTAGTAAAATAGAAATGAGAGCTATTACAAGTAGAAGATGAATAAGGTATCCGGCACTATACGCAAAAAATCCGGTAGCCCAAACAATGACAAGTACTATAGCAATTATATATAGGATGTTTCTCATGGCATTTGAATTTTTATTGTCCTTTACGGATTATGTTGATTACCTCATCGCGTTTTTTGTGAATGCGTGCCTCAATACGTTCGAATAGTTCTTCTTCTTTGCCTTCTTCAAATCGGAGATCAGCATCAGTAAGTTGTGCAAATTTATCCTGCAATAATAAGGATTGATTGGTCCAGTTTCCCGTCATTTTGAAAACTTCGGTGTTGTGTTCGTGATCTTTTGACATGATAATGTTTGGAGTTAAATTGGTTACTAATTATTTAGTTCACAAAGATAGGGCTCTATCTGATTGAAATCCTTACACTTCGCTGGTTATAAGTTGCAGTATTCACACATTGCTGTGGAAGTAGTTTTCAAAACCTGCTCAATAACATGCTTTTTTTTATGGGTTGAAGCGGTTTTTTTTGTTTCTTTGCTAGCTTAATTTCAAACACCAAATTTATAAAAAAGATTATGACAGTTCAAGAATTAAAAGCAGCTTTCGAAGCTACTTACGGCAAAGCGGCTGATGCCGTTTATTTCTCTCCAGGTCGTGTTAACCTTATCGGTGAGCATACCGATTACAATGGTGGTTCAGTTTTTCCTTGTGCATTGAGTTTTGGAACATATCTTTTGTTGGCAAAAAACGACAAAAACGTAATGAATTTCAAATCGCTTAACCAACCAGAAATAATTTCATTAGGTTTTGATCAATTAACAACACCTCTCGACAAATCGTGGGTAAATTATCCACTTGGCGTATTGGCTCAGTTTGTAAAACGTGGTATTGCTATCACTCAAGGTTACGATATGTTGATTTGGGGAAATGTGCCTAATGGTGCAGGTCTTTCGTCGTCGGCTGCGTTGGAAGTTGTTACTGCTTTTGCATTCAACGATCAACTAGGCACTGATTTTAACCGTACTGTATTGGCACAAATAGGTCAAAAATCGGAACACGAATTTGCATTGGTAATGTGCGGTATTATGGACCAGTTTGCTTCGGCTAATGGTGCTAAAGACCACGCTATTCATTTGAATTGCGATACATTGGAATTTGAACTTGTACCTGTAAAACTGCAAGGGGTTAAAATTCTTATCTCAAATACGCACTCACCACACAAATTGGATTCGGGCGCATACAACCAACGCGTTGCGGAATGTCAATTGGCTGTAAAACAATTAAATACAGTTCGTCCGTTGAAATACTTGGCTGAATTGACTGAAGCTGAATTCAAATCAATCGAATCGGCCATTACCGATCCTGTAGCTCAAAAACGTGCTCGCCACGTTGTGGGTGAAGTACAACGCACCAGCGATGCTGTTAAAGCATTGAAAGCAGGTGATTTAGTGTTGTTTGGTCAGTTAATGAACGCTTCGCACGTATCGTTGCGCGACGACTACGAAGTAACCGGTCCTGAATTGGATTGCATGGCTGCCGAAGCTTGGAAAATTGAAGGCGTTATCGGTTCACGCATGACTGGTGGTGGTTTTGGTGGTTGTACTGTTTCGTTGGTTAAAGTCGAAGCCATTGATACTTTTATCAAAGAAGTGGGCGCTGCTTACGAAGCAAAAATCGGCATCAAACCAGAGTTCTACATTGCCGAAATTGGTGATGGAGCTTGTAAAATTGACTAAATATCTGCCCCTAACCCCTAAAGGGGAACTGGATTTGTCCCGAATGGTTTTTTTCTTTTAAGCCCCTTTAGGGGTTTGGGGCAGACAAAAAATATTTATATGGAAAAAATAATAAACGGTAAACCCGTATCGCTTTATACCATTGTAAACGCCAACGGCATGTCATGCGACATAACGAATTACGGAGCGAAAATCATTCGCTTGTATGCGCCCGACAGGAATAAAAAGTTCGAAGATGTGGTATTGGCTTTCGATACACTCGAAGAAATTATTGAAAAGGAAGAGTATTATGGTGCTGTGTGCGGACGATTTGCCAATCGTATTAAAGATGGCAAATTCAGCATTGATGGAACTGAATACACTTTGGCTATAAATAATGGTACCAATGCCTTGCATGGTGGAATTGAAGGCTATAATAGTTTGGTTTGGGATGTGGTTTCTACTTCCGAAACTAAAATTGTTCTTGGATTACTTTCGCCTGATGGCGAAGAGGGATATCCCGGAAATCTGCAGATTACCTTGACTTACGAATTGACAAATGAAAATGCACTAAGCATTCATTACGAGGCAACTACCGATAAACCAACCATTGTTGGATTAACTCAACACTCGTATTTCAACCTGAAAGGTGCTGGAAACGGAACTGTAAAAGATCATTTGTTGCAAGTTAATTCTGATTTTGTAACGCTACTCGACGAATCGTTTGCTCCTTCGGGCGAAATTTGTTCCGTGGAAGGTACTGCATTTGATTTCCGCAAACCAGTACTTATTGGCGAGCGGATTGATCACGAAGTGTACGTTCCTGGTTGGGGTATTGATAATAACTGGTGTTTGCGCAAGGAGCAGCAAGGCGATTGTGTGTTGGCTGGATACATTTACGAACCTGTAAGCGGACGTAAAATGGAAGTGTTCACTACACAACCCGGAATGCAGGTATATACTGGCAACTGGATTGAAGAACAAATTGGCAAAGAAGGAAAAACTTACGACCGTCAGGATGCAGTTTGTCTGGAAACACAAGGTTTTCCAAATTCGCCAAACATTGCCCATTTCCCAAGTCCACTTTTACGCCCAGGCCAAAAGTACGACGAATGGTGCATATATAAGTTTTCGGCGGAGTAAGTAATTCGAAGAATTTAAATACAATTAATGCCACAAAACTTCAATAAAATGAATGTTTTGTGGCATTAATTTTGATTGTGCAACCCTGCAATTGCTACTTCGCAATAAAAAAAGTATATTTGCAAATTCATTCAGAACATCAATATAATGCGTATTATTCATACATTATCAAAAATAGTTGTACTTTTAATGGTTCTTTTTTTGTGGGCGTGTAGCTCTACAAAATTTGTAAAGGATGGAGAGTATCTGCTTGATGATGTGCGTATTAAATCCGACCTGAAAGATGTTGAATCATCCGAACTGAAAGAGTATTTGCGCCAAACTCCTAATCCGACAGTGCTTGGCCTTTTTCGTATGCAATTAGGTATTTATAATTGGGCACCTAGGGATACAAGCACAAAATGGAACCGTTTTTGGAATCGCACTTTTAAAAGTTGGGGTGAACCTCCTGTTATTTTCGACGAAATGTTGACTAAAATGTCGACTCAACAACTTCAATTACTCTACCAAAATCGTGGTTACATTAACGCTTATGTCGATACCAATTTAATTTTTAAAAATAAAAAGGTAAAAGTGCAATACCACATAGAAGCCAATAAACCATACAAAATCCGAAATTACAAGACGCAAGCCAACCATCCTGTTTTCGACTCTATTGCAGCCGACACTGCTAGATCATTTATTCGTAAAGGAATTAATTTCGACACCGATGTTCTTAATCGTGAGCGTGAACGCATAGCGTCGCAAATGCGAAATACGGGTTACTATAACTTTATAAAGGATTTTATTGTTTATGCTGCCGATAGTGCACTTAAGAGCAATCAGGTAGATGTAAAATTAGATATTAAATCGAACCTCAAAAATAGTAGTGCGCCAATTAATTGGATGGTTTTCAGACAGTATTATGTTGGTAAAGTATTTTTTGTTTTAAACAAAACGGATAATTTCGATTCGATTAATGTTGTTCAGCAATACGATACCGTTTCGTTTCGGAATTATTATTTGATTGATGCCAAACAGAAATTTGTAAGTCTGGATGCTTTGATACATAATTCGTTTATTGAACCCAATAGTTTATATAGCGATATAGCTGTTGAGCGAACTTATTCAGGATTAAACTCTTTGTCGCCAATAAAATATGTGAATATATCGTTCAAAGAAACAGATGTGCCCGATGTGCTCGATACGTATATATATATTGTACCCGGAAAAACAATCAGTGTGTCGGCCGAAGTGGAAGGTACGCTCACCAAAGGGTATTTGGGTGGTGCTTTACAATTGGGTACAGTTAATAAAAATGTGTTTAAAGGAGCTGAAACATTGAGTATTCAAGGTCGTATGGCGCTCGAGAAACAAAATATTGAATGGGCTAAAGAAATTGGTGGTCAGGTGCGACTTATGTTTCCTAAATTTTTGTTTCCGTTTGGCAGCTACGATTTTAAACGCAATGTACATGCCAATACCGAGTATACAACTAATATTAGCTATCAGAATCGTCCTAATGAATTTACGACTACAAATCTCACGGGAGGAATGAATTACTCTTGGTCAACTGCTGCGAACAAATATCATCACCAGTTTGAGTTATTCAACCTGAGTTATGTGTATTTTCCAAAAATTGATGCTACTTTTCGTTCAACTTATATCAATGCTGGCATTTATAATAAATATAATTACGAAGACCATTTTATAATGCGTATGGGCTACAATGGTTCATTTAGTAATTATAATATTAATAGACCATTGCGCAATTATACTTTGCATAATTATAACGTGGAAACAGCGGGGAATTTTTTATCGCTTGCCAACATAATTTTAGGTACTACTAAAGAATTGGACGGTTCGTACAAATTATTTAATGTGCGGTACTCGCAATATGTGCGTGGCGAATACAATACCTCCTTCTATCAAATTTTCGACAAAAACAATCGCATAGTTTATCACGCAGGTTTAGGCGCAGGTTTACCTTTTGGCAATGCTAATATTATTCCGTACGAACGTAGGTTTTATAGTGGTGGTGCTAATAGCGTACGCGGGTGGAACGAAAGTAGACTTGGGCCCGGCATATACAAAGGAATACTCAATGTGCGTTCGCGCGACTATAATCAGGTGGGCGATTTAAAATTGGATTTAAATGTGGAATATAGGACCAAAATGTTTTGGTATATAGAGGGTGCTTTGTTTTTTGATGCCGGAAATATATGGACTATAAAAGATTACAGTACTGAACAGCCTGGAGGTCAATTTAAATGGAATAGCTTTACCGAACAAATAGCCATGTCGTATGGTGCTGGTTTGCGATTAGACTTTTCGTTCTTTATTTTCCGTTTCGATATGGGCGTACGTATGTTCGACCCTGCCGAGTTAGATGTAAATCGTTGGCGTTTTAAACAGCTGAATAGCAACGATTTTGCATTTCATGTAGCTATTGGGTATCCTTTTTAAAATAAATAAGAATTAAAATATGAAGAAAAATTTGGTTAAAGTGTTTTTAGTAAGCCTTGTTTTAGTTTTAGCAACTTCGTGTATGGAGGATGATTATTCAAAGCAAATTGAAAAATGGAAAACCGAGAACGATACTTATTTCATAAATATGAAAGATAGTTCAGATTATCAGGCTTTTGCACTTCCGGCTGAGCAAGGTGGAGGTTTATTCTACTATAAAATTAAAAAGCAAGGCAATGCGGAAAGCGTTAGCCCAACCGAAACGGATAAAGTGACTGTAAACTATAAAGGTATGCTTATAAATGGAGCCGTTTTTGATGGCACTTTTAAAGGAAATGATCCTACATTGGACTTAACTGCTACACCTCGCACTTTCACAGTTTATCAGTTAATACCTGGTTGGGTGTTGAACCTAAAACTGATGAAAGCTGGCGAAATTAGAACCATTGTTTTACCTTATTATTTGGCTTATGGAACAATGAGTGTAGGCTCAATATTACCGTATTCCACGTTGCGTTTCGATATGCAATTAATTTCGATACAGAAAACAGTTGTTGAGTAGCTTTTATATAAAAAATAGCTGAACGCAAATAACCGCAAATTTATTCAGACATAAAACAACTGTTTTTCAACGAGTTATTATGCTATAGGTCAAGCCAATAGCTTACCACACATTTTATACCTCTTTTAGCTTGTTATATTCCCTCGGGCTTACACCAAATTCAGCTTTGAAGCAAGTACTAAAATATTTTGGGTCGTTGAAACCTACTGCATACGCAATGTCCGATACATTTCCGGTTTCGTTTTTGAGCATAATGCAAGCATGTTTCAGGCGTATATTCCGAACAAACTCACTTGGCGATAAGCCGGTAAGCGATTTTATTTTTCGATACAATGTGGATTTTGAGGTGTTCATGGCATCAATCAATTGCTCGTGTGTGAAACCAAAATTTGGCAAGTTCATTTCTACCACTTCTATTGCCTGACGCAGAAAAATGCCGTCCATCGATTCGTTTTCGGCTTCTTTGGGATGTATAGTAAGCGACGATTGATACTCTTTGTTCCGTTTTTGTCGGTTCTGAATCAAACTGTTGATACGTGCAATTAGTACTTCCATTTCAAATGGTTTCGAAATATAGGCATCGGCACCAGCATTGTAACTTTCAATACGGTCGGCAATTTGATTTTTGGCTGTAAGCAGCAATATTGGTGTGTGCGAAAAATTTATATCCTCTTTAATGCTCCTACAAAGTGTTATGCCATCCATCTCAGGCATCATTACATCGCTAATAATCAAATCCACCTCGTTGATTTTTATTACATTGAGTGCTTCTACACCATTGCTTGCTTTCAATACTTTGTACATGCGCGAAAGGGAATTAGCCAACACCATTAATAAATCAGCATTATCTTCCACAATAAGCACTACAATATCTGAGTTAGGAGCAATCGTTTCGCCTTCGAGCATCAAAGATTCAGCACCCTCAAGCATTTTTATGGGGAATAACTGCGTTTCTTCTACACCTCCCTCGCGTTCGTTGGCGGCATATTTTTGACTATCAGTGGGGATTTCGACTACGAAAGTGGTGCCTTTGTTAATTTCACTTTCTACAGAAATAGTTCCCTTGTGAATTTCGACTAATTCTTTGGTAAGCGAAAGCCCAATTCCGTTGGATTCTAAGCCCATTTCGTCTCCAAAAAAGCGTTCGAAAATAAACGGTATTCTATCTTGCGAAATACCTGAGCCAGTATCGCTTATAAATATTTTTGCGTAGGTAATATCAAGTTTTGTATCTGTTTGAATAACAACATTTATTATTCCTTTAAGAGGAGTATGTTTAAAGGCATTGGATAGAATATTGAAAAGAATTTTGTCCATTTTGTCTTCGTCGAACCAAGCAATGATCTTTTCGGGAGCCGAAATCGAAAATTTAATCTGCTTTTCTTTAGCCAATGGTTCAAAATTATTCCAGCAAATATTATTTACAAAAGCCACTAAATCACCTTGTTTTACGCCCAATTTCATATTTCCGCTTTCCACTTTTCGGAAATCGAGAATTTGTTGAAGTAATCGTTTGAGGCGCGATACATTCGATTTCATAATCGAATACTGCTTAAATTGTTGGGGGAAATTGGCGTTGAAATCTTCAATCAGACACGAAATAATGGTAAGTGGTGTAAGTAATTCATGCGACACATTGGTAAAATATCGAAGTTTGATTTGAGTTAATTCTTCCGATTTTTGTTTCTCGATGCGCGATATAAGTATATCGTGCTTCAATACAATACGGTTCGAAACATTGCGATAAGTAAAATAGAGAATAAGTATCAAAACAATAAAATAGAGCGTGTAAGCCCACCAAGTTTCGTAAGGAGCTGGTTCTACTTTGATTGTAAGGGTTGTTGGCTCGTCAATCCAGACCCCATTTTCGTCGGTTGCTTTTACCTGAAATGTATATGTGCCTTTGCTCAAACTATTGTAATTTACATAGCGGCGTTTACTGTCAACGTTTACCCAATCTTTGTCAACCCCCGTAAGTTTGTAGGCATAATAAATGTTACTCGGGGATGAGTAATTGAGTGCCGAAAACTCAAATCCAACATTGCGTTGCTTGTAATTTAGGAGTAAAGTTTTTTTGTCAGGGTTGTATTGGTTGGGTTGTAAGTTGTTGAAAATAGATTGGTTATATACTTCGATATCGGTCAGAACCACTTTGTTTGCCCTCTGTTTTTGACGTTTAAGATTCGGGTAAAATTCGCAATAACCATTGCCCCCAGCAAAATAAATTTTACCTAAACTATCTTGAAAAAGAGCTCTGGGTTTAAATGAACTTATTTTGATATTGTCGTTAGCTGAAAATAGCATGGATGAATTATTAAGTAAGTCTACCTTCACCACCTTATTGTTTGTAGTGAGCCATAAAGTGTTTTTATTTTCAACCACCACATTTACAATGTCCTCATCCAGAATTGAATACTGTTTGTTTTGCGAGAAAAATTTCTGACTTACTTCATCGTATTTGTTTAATCCACCGTTATTGGTTCCTGCCCAAACTGCACCGTTCATATCCACAACAAGAGTATTAATTTCGTCGCTATTTATGTTTTTATTCGAAAGATTAAATAGCTTTGAAGTAAATACATTCGGTTTTGTCTCTATTAATTGAATAACTCCTTTGCTGGGTGTAGCAATCCAAATATTACCTTTTTTATCTTCAGCAAAATTGGCTACATTATTCAATTCTGGAATAATTTCAACTGATTTGTCGTTTTCGTACAAATACAAACCATATCTTGAACCAATCCACATTCGGTTTTTCGAATCGCAATAGAGTGAAGTCACCCTAGGAATAGAAGAATTCGGCGATTTTAATGGGATGTTTAGATATGTATAGTTGTTGCCTTTCTTAATAATACGCACAAACACACCATTTCCACCAATCCAAACAGAACCATCTTTTTTGTAGCGGCAAAAACAATTAATCGAATTTGACTGATTTTGAATTATTTCATTCAAAATATTTGTAAGTGGAGTGTTCTTGTCAATTGTTTGTGATTTTTTATCGACCACAACTATGCCGAAATTAAAAAGGCTTAACCATATTTTATTGTCGCTTTCGAAAATTGAATGAACAGAAACCACACCAAATTTGCTTTTTAATTCATCTAAGGTATTTGATTTAAACAAGGGGCGGTTCAAATTAGCAAGGTAAACTCCATCGTTGCTGGTTGCAATCCAAATATTTCCCTGCTTGTCCTTCATTATGTGATTCAGAAAATTACTAGCATCGCTAAATAGTTCGAGTGCGTTGATGCGCTCAAAAACAGGCTTTTTTCGGTCAGATATAATGCTTAGTCCTATTTGCGAAAGCACCCACAAATTGCCCGAAACATTATCCTGAGTTATACTATAAATCGAATTTTCGGGGATGCTATAGGGATTTTCGGTGTTTAAAAATTGGGTATAAACAGGAAGTGATTTTCCATGCGGAAATTCGATGCGGAAAAGTCCATCGCCAAAAGTGCCAATCCAAAAAACACCATCCTTGTCCTCAAAAACAGTAAACGGATTATTGGTTTTGCCAATAAAAGGTAGCCTTTCAAAAGTTTGATATTTATCGTCGAATCGGCAAAGTCCATCGCTCCAAAGTGCCACCCAAATAATACCGGACTTATCTTCGAATACCTGATTTACATTGTTCCCTGGCATCGACGATGGGTCGTTGGTGCGTCCATAACTTTTTAGTTTACCGGTTTTATAATCGTACACAAAAAGTCCATTTTCACTACCAATCCACATATCGCCATTTTTATCGCACAATATACTGTTGATACGTAAATCCTGCACTTTGTGTTTGGGGAATAATGAAATTACTTGGTTGTTTTCGTCCAGAATATTCACACCTCTGTCAGTTCCAAACCAAACATGGTGTTTTTTATCCTCGGCAATGCACAAAATATTACCACTGGTAAGTAAGTTTGGTTGCTCAATATTCGATTTTATGGTAATGAGTTTATAACCATCGTAGCGGCAGATACCTGCTTCGGTACCAAGCCAAATATAGCCACGTTGATCTTGAAATATCCTTTTAATAGTACTATTTGGCAATGACTCTTTAAGTGGTAGTTTTTTAAACGAGATAGCTTGTTTGTCGAAACAATATCCAAAAACCGAGTACAATGTCAGTAGTAAAATGAGTAAAGTTTGTTTCATCAAAAATAGTGATTTAAGGTGATGATTTCAGCACCAAAGATAAAAACTTTTATCTGAAAATACAACTAAATATGATTCCTCATTTTGAAATGAATAAATATAAGAAGTATTTGAATGTATTTTAGAATTATTAAATTAATAATCATTCTATTTTTGTAGTGGTATAAATCTTTAAAATTGAATAGATAGTTATGAAAAAATTAATAGTGCTCATTTTCGTGTTGTTTCTGGCTTATACAGCCGATGTGCAATGTGCCAGAGATGTGAAATTACTGGATAAAGGTTGGAAGTTTAATAGTGGCGATATTGTTGGTGCGCAAACTGCGATTTATGATGACTCGCGCTGGCAGCAAGTTATTGTTCCACACGACTGGGCAATTTTGGGCAACTTCGATATGAATATTGACCGACAATATGTGGCGGTAAAAGCCGATGGCGAAACCACTGCACAACTACGAACTGGTCGTACAGGCGCTTTACCTACCTTTGGCATTGGTTGGTATCGGAAAGTGCTGCCCGTAACCGATGCCGACAAAAACAAGCGCGTTTCCATCGAATTTGATGGTGCCATGAGTTTGGCAAAAGTGTACTTGAATGGCGTGTTAGTTGGCGAGCAACCTTATGGCTATTCGTCGTTCACATTCGACCTTACCAAACATCTTCAATTTGGAAAAGAAAATGTATTGGCTGTTCGATTGGAAAATAAACCCGAGTCATCGCGCTGGTACTCAGGCGCTGGTATTTATCGGAATGTGCGTTTGGTGAAAACTGCCCAAACGCATGTGGCACATTGGGGGACTTTTATTACAACGCCTGTTGTAAATACTAAAAGTGCCGATATCAATATTAAAACTGAAGTTGTGGGAACAACTGACAAAGCAACTGTAAAATTAGTAACCGAAGTGTACACTAAAAAAGGTGAAAAAGTCAGCACGGTAGGATCTAGTCAAAAAATGACTGAAAAGTTAGTATTTTCACAACAATTGAAAATAAAAAACCCACAACTGTGGAGTATCGAAACTCCTGCGCTTTACACTGCCATTTCGAAAGTATATGTAAATAACGAACTTACCGACGAATATAAAACCACGTTTGGATGCCGCAGTATTCGTTATGATAAAGACAAAGGGTTCTTCCTGAACGAAAAACAGGTAAAAATACAAGGTGTTTGTATGCATCACGATTTAGGACCGCTGGGAGCTGCCGTAAATTACCGCGCCACGCTTCGTCAACTGGAAATAATGAAAGAAATGGGCGCTAATGCCATTCGCACATCGCACAATCCGCCTTCGCCCGAATTACTTCAAATTTGCGATAGCATAGGTTTGTTAGTTGATGTGGAAGCTTTTGATGAATGGAAACACGGCAAAAATGCAAATGGCTACGGAAATTATTTTGATGAATGGTCGCAAAAGGACATTCGTTCCATGATACGCCGCGACCGCAATCATCCTTCGGTAATAATGTGGAGCATTGGTAACGAAATAAATGAACAAGCAATGCCAGAAGGCAAAGAAATAGCTCAGAAATTAGCAATTACTTGTCGTGAAGAAGACCCAACTCGCCCCGTAACAGCAGGATTTAACAATCACAATGCCGCCATTAAAAATGGCTTGGCTGATGTGATTGACATAGTGGGTTTTAACTACAAGCCGCAGGACTACAAAAAGAAACATGCCGAATATCCAAACTTTGTACTTTTGGCCAGCGAAACAGCTTCTACAGTAAGTTCACGTGGTGATTATAAATTTCCGGTGAAGGAAATCAAAGGAGTATGGCACGACGATTATCAGGTTTCGAGCTACGATATGGAATATCCGGGCTGGGCTACAACACCCGATACCGAGTTCGAAGCGCAAGACAATAACGAATTTGTGATGGGTGAGTTTGTATGGACAGGATTTGATTATTTAGGCGAGCCCACACCTTACAACGAAGGCACACCAGCGCGAAGTTCGTATTTTGGCATTGTTGATTTGGCAGGTTTGAAAAAAGACCGTTTTTATTTGTACCAAAGTAATTGGAGCACTAAGCCCATGTTGCATGTACTTCCACATTGGAATTGGTCTGACCGCATAGGGCAAAATGTGCCTGTTTATTGCTACAGCAATTACCCCAAAGCCGAGCTTTTTGTAAATGGTAAAAGCATGGGTGTGAGGCAAAAAGACGAAGCTAACAAATACACACGCTACCGCTTGATGTGGAAAGATGTGGTGTACGAGCCAGGCGAAATAAAAGTGGTTGCTTACGATGAGAGCAACAAAGCTATGGCTGAGCAAATTATCAAAACGGCAGGGAATGCTTATACTGTACGCCTTACAGCTGATCGCAGCACGATTAAATCCGGTGGAAAAGACCTCTCGTTTGTAACCGTGGAAGTGATTGACAAAGCTGGCAATTTATGTCCAAGAGCATCGAATTTGTTATTTTTTGAAATCAGCGGCAAAGGAAAATTAAAAGCATTATGCAATGGAAATGCCATCGACCAAACTTCGTTTGGTTCTAACTATATGAACACATTTAATGGTAAAATGATAGCAATAATTGAATCGGGCGACGCAGCCGGCGAAGTGGTGTTGAGCGTATCGGGAGGAAAATTGTTGCCGCAAGAGGTGAAGATTATCTGCGAATGAGTTGATGTGGTGATGTGATGATGAAACTGATATTCTATTCTTTTATCTTTGCTCTTTGTTCTTTTGTCTTTATTTTTTTATCTTTGTTCTTTATTCTAATTTAAAAAATGAAAAACTCTCTTATTCCAATTAGCAGTCTAACACTGCTTTGCATTACGAGTCCGGCAATTATTGCACAGCAGCAAAAGCCCAATGTGATTTACATTTTAGCTGACGATTTGGGATATGGCGACTTAGGATGTTATGGTCAGACAAAATTCCAAACACCAAACATTGACAAAATGGCTGCCGACGGTGTACAGTTTATGCAACATTACAGTGCCTGCACGGTAAGTGCTCCAGCCCGTTGCGGATTAATGACCGGCAAACACACTGGCCATTCCGCTATACGCGGGAATTCATCCGAAGTTGGAACAGATGGAAAAACCTATGATACGCATCTTCCTGATGCTGAATTCACACTGGGTGAACTGTTTAAACAAAAAAACTATACTACTGCATGCATAGGTAAATGGGGTATGGGCGGCATTGGCTCTGAAGGACACCCCAACAGACAAGGGTTCGACTATTTTTACGGCTATTTGGGGCAAGGGCATGCACATGCTTATTTTCCGAAATTCTTACACGAAGACACAACTGAAATACCCTTGAATAAAAGTGAGTATTCCCATGATCTAATCGAAGTAAAAGCAACTGATTTTATCAGAAAAAACAAGAACAATCCGTTTTTTTTATACCTTACATTCACGCTTCCGCATGCTGAGTTACAGATTCCCAAAGAACACCGCTTAGCATACGAAGATATGTTTATGCCCGAAAAACCACATACAGGCAATTATACAGCACAAAAAAAACCTCATGCCACTTATGCAGCAATGGTGAGCCGTTTGGATGCTTCGGTTGGGAAAATTGAAACTTTGCTAAAAGAATTGCAGCTAGATGAAAATACCATCGTAATTTTCACTTCCGACAACGGACCGCATTCGGAAGGTGGTGCCGATCCAAAGTTTTTCAACAGTTCAGGAATCTATCGTGGTATAAAACGCGACCTTTATGAAGGTGGAATTCGCATTCCGATGATTGCCAAATGGTCCAAGCATTTTCCTGCAGGAAAAAAATCAACACTACCAACAGCTTTTTGGGATATGATGCCAACTTTTGGCAGTATTATAAATACCAACGTTCCTAAAGGATTGGACGGTATTTCTTTTTTACCCGAGCTTACAGGCAAAAAACAAACAAAAAAACATGACTTCTTCTATTGGGAATTTCACGAAGGAGGCGGAAAACAAGCAGTGCTACAAGGCGATTGGAAAATGATTAAATTGCAAGTGCTTAATGCCAGAAAAACATACTTTGAGCTATATAACATCAGAAAAGATCCGAGGGAAACTACAAATTTATTGAAAGATTTTCCGGAAAAGGTAAAAAAACTAGCTGCCATAATTTCAAGAGAACATACCGAAAATAAGGTTTTCAAATTATATAATTAAAAACAGATGAGAAATCCCCTTCTACCAATTAGCAGTATATCATTGCTATGTGTCACGAGTCCCGCAATTATTGCGCAGCAACAGCAAAAGCCCAATGTGGTTTTAATTGTGGTCGACGATATGGGTTGGAAAGATCTTGGCGTGTATGGAAGTGATTTTCACAAAACACCTCAGATAGATAATTTTGTCAAAGATGGTGTGCGTTTTACCAATGCTTATTCAGCCTGTACCGTTTCGTCGCCTACCCGCGCCAGTTTAATGACAGGCAAATATCCGGCAAAACTGCATCTAACCGATTGGATTGAAGGCCACAAAATGCCAAAAGCCAAACTGCAAGTACCCGATTGGACCATGTATTTACCGCACCACGAAACCACGCTTGCCGAAGTTCTTAAAAGCAATGGTTACGCCACAGCACATATTGGGAAGTGGCATTTGGGCGAAGATGAAAAATACTGGCCCGAACATCAGGGTTTTGATATAAATATCGGAGGCTTTTCGAAAGGTTCACCAACTTTAGATAAAAAAAAAGGACTAAATGGTTATTTTGTTCCTTATGGAAATCCTCGATTAAAAGATGGTCCTGAAGGCGAATATCTCGATGAGCGATTGGCTAGCGATGCTTGTAATTATATTCAACAATCGCAATCCAAACCGTTTTTTCTGAATCTTTGGTTTTACAATGTACATACACCACTACAAGCCCGACAGGAAAAAATTGACAAATACAAAGCCCTTGTTGATTCCACAAAACTGCAAAAGAATCCAACTTACGCTGCTATGGTAGAGCACATTGACGATGCAGTTGGCAAAGTGGTGGCGCAACTCAAAAGTCTTGGATTATATGAGAATACGATTATTATTCTAACATCGGACAATGGTGGATTAATAAGCAATACCAAACAAAAAGTAACAAATAATTCGCCACTCCGACATGGTAAAGGCGAACGTTACGAAGGTGGTGTGCGTGTGCCGCTTATTATAAAATCGGCACAGCAAGTAGCACCAAACCGAACTAACAACACACCAGTAATGAGTATCGACTATTTGCCAACACTCATTGACATGGCAAAACTAAAAGTGGATAAAAAAGTACTGAAAAGTATTGATGGATTGTCAATTAAATCAATAATTACCTCCGAAACTGGCAGTTTGAAACGCAAATCGCTTTATTGGCATTACCCCCATTACCACACCGAAGGAGCCACGCCCTACAGCGCCGTGCGCAGTAGTGATTGGAAGCTGATTCATACTATCGAAACAAATACCTACGAACTTTACAACCTGAAATTGGATATTTCGGAAAGTAAAAACCTGATTGACAGTGAACCAACAATTGCTACCAAACTCAAAAAAGAACTGGAAAGTTGGAAAAAGAAAATGGGAGCACAAATGCCAGTGGTGAAGGTTGGTGTAAAATAAGATAATTCAATCAATAATGATTATATTTAAAAAAGATTTATTTCTTTTACTGTGCCTGATTTTAAGCATATCCGCTTCGGCACAAACTCTGCTGACTAATCCTTATTCACGAAATAATGCCGAATTGCTGAATGGCAAATGGAATGCCCTTGTTGATGTGTTTTGCATGGGAGAATCGAACGGGATATTTAAAAACCGACCACAATCTGCTACCGGAAAACCACAGGAATATACGTTTAATGATGGATTCCGATTGGATGTGCCTGGTGATTTTAATTCGCAACTGCCCGAATTGAAATATTATGAAGGAAATGTGTGGTATCAGCGCAAAATAACGGTAAATAAAACAGTTGATTGCAGGCAGTTTCTTTATTTTGCTGGGGCAAACTATATAACCAAAGTGTGGCTTAATGGAAATTTTATCGGCGAACACGAAGGTGGTTTTTTACCTTTTCAGTTCGATATAACCAAACTGGCAAAAGCAGGCGAAAATGATTTGGTGGTAATGACCAACAACAACCGCAGGGTTGATTATTTACCGGCCATGAACTTCGATTGGTGGAACTATGGCGGTATTACCCGCGATGTTTTCCTAATTGAAACTCCCAATACCTATATCAACGATTATACCGTTCAACTCAAAAAAGGAGTAAAAAACATCATTGCTGGAACTGTAAAACTAGAAGGTGCTACTGCCCAACAAAATGTTGAAATCCGAATCCCGGAGCTGAAAATTTGCAAAAAAATAATAACCGACACTGCTGGCTTAGCTACATTCGAAATTGCCGCTAAACCACAATTGTGGGAGCCTGCATCGCCCAAATTGTACGATATAACATTTACAACCGACAAGGACACAGTTACCGAACAAATTGGCTTCCGAACTATTGAAACAAAAGGAACCAATATTTTACTCAATGGAAAACCTATATTTATTAAAGGTGTAAATTTTCACGAGGAAATTCCGCAACGCATGGGACGGGCTTATTCCGAAGCCGATGCAGCAGTGCTTTTGTCGGAAGCCAAAGCGCTGGGCTGTAATTTTATTCGCACTGCTCATTATGCTCAAAACGAACGTATTGTGCGTATGGCTGAAAAAATGGGCTTGATGATTTGGGAGGAAATTCCGGTGTGGCAAGGTATAAAATTTACCGACGAAGTGGTGATGGTCAAAGCACAAAAAATGCTTCGCGAAATGATTCAGCGAGATAAAAATAGAGCGGCTATTGTAATTTGGAGTATTCAAAACGAAACACAGGCTTCGGCTGCACGCAACAAAATGCTCATTGGGTTAGCCGAATTGACACGTTCGTTGGATAGTACCCGTTTGGTTGCCGGTGCATTCAACAATATGAAATACGACAATTCCACACATACATTTATACTCAATGATAGCCTAATAAACTACCTCGATGTAATTGGTATAAATAAATACATGGGCTGGTACGATGCTTACAAAACAGCCCCAGAGCAAACGAAATGGAATGTGGCTGCCGGTAAACCGCTGATTATGTCGGAGTTTGGTGCCGAAGCGGTATATGGTCAGCATGGCGACGCCAATGTGCTTGCTTCGTGGAGCGAAGAAATGATGGAGAAATTGTACCGCGATAATTTGAAGATGTTTAACAACATTCCGAACTTAAGCGGAACAGTGCCTTGGTTGTTGTTCGACTTCCGTTCGCCCAACCGCTGGCACAAACAAAATCAGGATGGTTGGAACCGCAAAGGGCTTGTTTCGGACAAAGGGCAACGCAAAAAAGCGTGGTACGTGATGAAAGCATATTACGATGGAAAATAAACTACAACTGTAGAACTTACATTATAATTATAAATATTTGAAACCCACATCGTAGCAAAATCTGTTGCTACGATGTGGGTTTTTTGTTTGGTCATATTCGCCCTTTATTTGCCTCATATTCATATATAATCCATATATAACCCATATATATCTCGTATATAATCCATATATAAACCGTATTAAATCGATATGGATTATATATGAGTTGTTTTTGAATTAAATATATTTTATTTATATTTGTACTGACTTACAACTACGGTTATAATACAATTATGAATTATCAATAAACATGGCACGCGTAAAACAAAACAATCAGTACACCGGTACTATCGGAGGTTTATCACATTACACCCGCAAAGGAAGCAACGAAATATTTGTACGAAGAAAAGGCGGTGCAACAAAAGAACAAATTAAACGCCGACCGGAATTTGAGAACACCAGGCGTAATAACAAGGAATTTGGCGGATGTTCCAAAATGAGTAAAGCCATACGCATGGCGTTTATTGGTATGCAACATGTGGCTGACTACAATTTAGCCCCTGCCCTTTGCTCACTTATGAAAAACATACAACGGGCAGATACTGAAGGTGTTTGGGGTGAACGTTCTATTCTGCTTTCGCAATACAAGCAGTATCTGGTTGGTTTTAATTTTAATCGCATAACCCGATTCGACAGTGTGCTGCGCATACCGCTCGATTGGAAGATTGACCGTGAAAATACTTCGGCAACTATCTCTATTCCTGAGTTTGCGTGTAGCCTTGGTTTGCAGGTGTACGAAAAACATCGGCTTTTTAGAATCAGTGCTTGCCTTGGCGTAGTAACTGATATGGTACTTGGCGAACGAAAATACGGCTACGAACCCGTGCACGATACTATCGGATTAGGCAGGCGTATTGAATCGACATCATGGTATCCTATAACAAGTACGGTGAACGCACAAACCCTTGAAATGAAATTGGACTTAACACATCCGCAAATTACCTTTAACACCAGCGACACCCTAGTACTTGTTGTAGCAGTTGAGTTTGGTGCCTATGATGATTTTGGAAAGCCAATGGAGGTGAAAGGTGCTGGTGCCGGGAAGGTGTTGGGAGTGGGATAGTTTTTAGTATAGTAAAATTATTAAATACAGATTATCTGACTTTTAATGATTTTGATAATTAGCACAAAAACATGCTTTTAAGCATGCTTTTCGGAATAGTACTTTTTTAAATATTTATCGTGTATCATTTAAAATCACACCAAATGGAAATTGACATCTTAAAATCGTATATCAAAGAATTGCGCAAGGGCTCACACAAAGCCTTTAACGCGATTTACGATATGTATGCCGACAAACTTTACGGGTTTGTTTTTGCACATACTAAGTCGCGCGAATTGTCCAATGACTTGGTTCAGGAAACATTTCTGAAACTTTGGACCATGCGCGAAAGCCTTTCGGTGGAGGGATCGTTGCAGGCTATGCTTTTTACAATGTCGCACAATAAGATGATTGATACATTTCGTGCCCAACTGAATAAAGTTGAATTCGAAGATTATATTGAATTTTCGGAAAATGCTGATTTGGGAGACAATGCTATTGAAAAGAAAATTTATTATGATGATTTTCTTAAAGCGCTAAAAATTTGCAAAAGTAAATTACCAAACCGGCAAATGGAGATTTTTGAAATGATACGTGAGAATGGGAAAAGCATAGAAGAAATAGCCTCTGAATTGAAAATATCGGAGCAAACGGTTAAAAATCAACTTACATCGGCTACTAAAACCCTACGAACGGAACTTGCAAAATACAATTTGGTGTTTTTGATACTTTTCGAAATATGTTTTAAAGCATAAAAAATGGAATGGTACTAAATTCAATTGTTTACGAGTAACAATTAACAAAGCAGAAAATGGAAAACTATATTAAAATAATTTACAAAAAGTTTCTTTACGGAACAGTCAGCAAAGAGGAATTTTTGGAAATGCGCCACGAACTGAATAAGTCGGATTTGCCAGAACTCAAAAATCTGCTTGTAGAAGCGTGGAATGAGGATATGAATTCGGAAGTGATGGCCGAAAAGGACAAGGAGGATATTCGTTCGAAACTGAATTTTTATGTGGAGTATGACAAAAAGCGGTTGTTCCGCAAACGCTTGGCTCAGATAGCTGCTGTAGTTATTCCTTTTGTATTTGTTTTGTCTGCGGTACTTTATATCTTTCAGCCCGCACCAAAAGTTGAAAAAGATTTTGTAGTAACTGTAAAACAAGGCAACCGGGCACAGGTAACATTACCCGACCAATCGAAAGTATGGATGAACTCCAATAGTAAGTTGATTTATCGGAATGGAAAAAATAACACACGCGAATTAAAATTGATAGGTGAAGCATTTTTTAAAGTTGTAAAAGATAAAAACAGACCTTTTATTGTTTCGGCAAATAATTTACAGGTAGAAGTGCTAGGGACATCCTTTAATGTAAATGCCAGGCAGGGCTCGGATATTATAGAAACTTCGCTGGTAGAAGGAAGTATAAAGTTGATGGGCTCGGAATTGTCGCAGGACTATCTGTTAAAACCAAATGAGAAGGCTATTTATTCTAATGCATTAAAGAGTTTAAAGATAGAAGCCACTGATAATGAAGTGGAAACTGCCTGGAAGGATAATAAACTTCAGTTTAGATCAGAACGGTTCTCTGAAGTCATTAAACGACTCGAAGAATGGTATGGTGTAAAAATTATTTCCAAATGTCCCGGAATTGAAAATGACTTGATGAGCGGTGCATTTAAAAATGAAAGTTTAGAAACTGTGTTGGAAACCATAGCAATACAATACAAAATTCAATACAATAATCAGGGAGATACGGTGGTGGTTTTGTATAATTAGGAGGTTTGAAGAGTTTGTCCGTCAGCTGACGGATGAAGAGTTGAAAAGAGGAAGACAATATTTTATAATACTATAATAATCACAAGAATGAAATTACTATTTACAAAACCAACCGTGTTGAGTGTTGGGTTGCTCTGTGTGTTTTTATTGGTAGGTAACATGGGTTTTGCCCAGAATCCAAATCAAAAAATAACCATCAATGTACAAAACGTATCTGTTAAGGATTTGATTAAGGTAATTGAAACCAAAACTACTTATACCGTAGTTTATCGCGATGCTCTAGTCGATGATAAGAAAGATATTACCATCAATGAAGAAAACAAGCCATTAATAGATGTCTTGAAATCAAGCCTTTCTTCCAAAGGTTTACAAGTTGTATTCAACAGCAATACAATAGTAATAACAAAAAAAAACGAAGAACCGCAAATAACTACTAAAACCAAGATAGTTTCGGGTGTGGTTCTAGACGAAAAAGGACTTCCAGTTATTGGTGCTAATGTAATCATCCCCGGAACAAACATTGGTGTATCTACAGATTTGAACGGACGCTTTATGCTCGAAGCTCCATCTAACTCTAAGTTGCGAATTAGTTTTATTGGGTACGATGCCAAAGAAGAGCTTATTAGTGCCAATTCGGAATTGAAAATTAAGTTAGAACCTACACCACAAGCATTAAAAGAAGTATTTGTAACTGCACAGGCACTTGGACAAAGGGCAGCTATCAATCAACAGCTCAGTTCTTACACTATTAAAAATGTGGTTTCGGCTGACAGAATACGACAAATTCCCGATGCAAATGCCGCCGAAGCTATCGGGCGACTTCCCGGAGTTACAGTTACCCGCTCAGGCGGCGAAGCAAACGGAATTGTTGTGCGTGGTATGCAGGGATATAATAATGTAACTGTAAATGGAGTAGATGTGCCGGTAAATCTAACATCTATTTCGCAATATGCACTTCAAAACGTCGAAGTTTTTAAATCGGTAAGTGCCGATATGGATGCAAGTGCTCCCGCAGGTACCGTAAATCTGAAATTAGGAGTAGCCCCCGACAGAAATTCAACCAATATATTAACTCAGGTTGGTTACAATGATTTGAATCAAACATTAAAAAATTACAAATTCAATATTAGTTCCAACTGGCGATTTTTTGAAAAGAAATTTGGAGTAAGTCTTAACCTGTCAACTGAATCAACTGACCGAAGTACAGAACAACTTACTGCCGGCATAGGAGCCGGAAGCCAGTCTGTTGTTGAAGGACAGGCTATACAGCTACAAACCGGTTCAGTCACATTGCGAAGTGTAGATAGAACTGTGAAAAGGAATTCGGCAATTTTAACCACTGATTATCGTTTTTCGCCCAAAGCATCTATCGAGTGGTCTAATATCTTTACACAATCACCAGGAGGACCATTGAATGTAGATCATGTTTTTAATGGTGCTTCGGCAAATGCCTTCTATCGAATTCTTGATAATACAAAAAATAACAGTTATAACTACTCTTCTATCCTTACAGCAAAACATTTATTAGGTAAAATCAAGGTCGATTATTCCGCTTCTTTAGGTTATGCGAATAATGCTAATCAATCCCGAAGTATTAACATTTACGATTTAAGAGCTTATGCGCAAACTATAAATGTAGATCAATTACAAACCATATCACATCAGGATTATGTAGGCTTAGCGCTTATGGATAATAATACAGAAACATTAAATCGTTACAAGTTAGCTAATGCTCCACAGAATGAACCAGGTATGACTGATACAAAGGCTACTTCAACCAATTTGAAAACCGATGTGCGGATAAATATGGAATTACCGTTTAATTTTGGTAGTTTTATTTCGGGAAGTCTGAAATGGGGTGGAAGGTATAAAAGTGAGAATTATGATGAGGCATCTTATTCGGTAACAAAAACCTCTGCATCATTTCCCAAAATACTTTTCGGCACTCAAGTAATACCCAATGAAGATGGAACTACCTGGAATAGCGCCAGTCCATTAACTACTGACGATTATGACGCCAACGGCTGGGTTTTGGGTTCTTATCTTTTAGACCAAAATAATTATAGCAGCAATTTTTTGAATCAGGGCTATAATTTTGGTTGGTATCCAAATATGGGTAAGGTCAATCAACTGTTGGATTGGTGGGATAACTTAACTAATTATGCTTTCGATAAAGGACAGGATTTTTGGCAACCATATTTCGGTCAGATAACGCATTTACAGCAAGTGAATTTTACTGAAAATGCGCAAGGCACAACAAGTTATAACCTGAATCATTATGCAGGTTATTTAATGGCCAACATTAATATTGGTAAAACTTTGAATTTTGTACCGGGCGTGAGATATGAAAAATCACAATACGATATGAATGATTGGAACATACGAAACGAAATTGTTTCCAATTTGAGCTTTACCGGCGAGCCGGTAAAGGGTATACATAACGATGCCTTTTTATTACCTATGGTTCAGTTGAAATATAAACCACTCAGTTGGTTGCAGGGTTTATTTTCGTATACCGAAACTTTAAAAAGACCTACGGTAGCTCAAATAGCTCCTTCGGTATATGAAGATAAAATTAATTTAACATATACAGCAGGCAATCCTGATTTGAGACCGGAACATTGGACGAGCATTGACTTTGGTGTGGCAGTACACACAAAAAAAATCGGGCTTTTCTCTGTGAATTTGTTTTACAAAAAAGTACAAGACAAAATTGCTATAACTAACTGGACTAAAATGTCGATAGATACCGAAACTACATTAGGTAGTTTTCAACCCGACCAACGGGTGGATGTTATACAAACATTGAACAACCCTTACGATGGTATCGCCAAAGGGATTGAAGTGGAATGGCAAACTAACTTTTGGTACCTGCCCAAACCGTTCAATTATTTTATTCTTAATCTGAACTACTCGTATATAAATAATACAACAACTTACGTATATGCTGCTACCCGCGATAGTTTGATTGGCTATGGAAGGGGTAACAGGCCTATTTACGAAAAAATAAAATACGATAAATTAGTACAAGGACCTATGACCAATCAACCTTCGCATCTTTTCAATGGCTCGTTAGGTTTTACCTACAAAAAGTTCAGTACGTATCTTTCGTGTCAGTATTTTGGAGATATTTTTCAAACGAAAGGGCTGATACTGGAATTGGATGGTTTTAAAAACTCATTTCAACGTTGGGACTTGCAGGCAAATTACAAGCTGCCAATAAAGGGTATGGAAATTTTACTGAATATGGCCAATATAGGCGATGCGGTAGAAGTTAAGAGGTTAAGAGGCGATAACAGACCAACATCCATTGAACGATACGGCTGGACTGCCGATTTGGGATTACGATTTACACTATAGTTTTATTTCTATAATTTTCAAATACTTACTTTTAAATTTAATTTTTTATGAAAAAACAATTTTTACTTTTTGCATTCTCTTTATTATGGGGTTTTGCAATTGCAGAGGATACTATCAGGGTAGCTCCTGATTATATTAATAACGGGTCTTTAGAAAAAGCTATTGCTGATAACGGACCAAACAAAGTTTACTTGCTCGAGGTAAATGGCTTTTACACGCTCACAAAAACTCTGGTGCTTACAACTACTAATCCAACTGATTGGTATCAAATTGTAGGTGCAAAGCCTAAAAACCCAGGTGATTTTATGCCCATAATAGGAACAGGTCTAAATGCAAGTAATCTGCCATTTGCTAATATGTTTACAATTAAAAACAATACTAAATTCAAAAACGTTTTTATTGCCAACCAAACATTAAACGGACTAATTGGAAATCAAGTTTTCGCTGTCACTGCAAAGGTGCGTTTTGAATTAGATAATTGTGTGGTAGATCCTTGTGGTGTCTCAAATTTCTTAGTTGCTAATACTGCTCCGGCTTATGGTTCGAGTTTTTTTATTACAAATAATTTACTGCTTCGTCAGGGTGATAAATATAGCCCCGGTGGCGGTCACCTTTTTGTTACAGCGTCGGCTGACACGGTATATGTTGAGAACAATACCATAGTATCGACCAGTCACACTATTCTGAGCGATGGAGGTGCCGATGCAACTAAATTAACGAAGTTTGCGTGGTTCAATCATAATACGGTTGTTTACCATGGTGTGCAGCTTAATAACAGTTATATAAATCCGGAAATGTATATAACCAACAATCTTTTTTATGATGGATTTAATTTTCCACAGATTCCTGCCTGGGCGCAATATGATCCAGATAATGCCAAGTCTGGTAGTTTTACTTCCGTGGCCAAGTCGGATACGCTTTATGTAAACGGACAAAACGAAACACTTCCAAGTACCCGGACCAATTTTTATAACCGCAATCTAATGTTTTCATCCAAAGCACATAAAGATAGCATATTAGGTATAGCTGCTGCCGATCCTTCTCCCGCTGCTCAGTTATTTCAATATCCTATGGTGTGGAATGAAGAAGTACCTCATTATTATGTAACAGATTGGTCTGTCAGAGGAAATATTATTGTAGCGGCCAGCAGAGAAGGAAAAATGTACAAAAGTGCTGATTTCCCGAAATTCAGGGAAGCGAATACGATTTATGATGTAGATCCGAGTTTTGTGGACACACGTATTAGTAACTTTACGAAAGATGTAGCTTCATCAGGATTATTTTGGTACCGGACGAATAAATTTTTAGCAGGAACAAATCCTACCATTCAAAAAAGTTCATTTTGGGATGTTGATGGTTGGGCAGGCACTACTGCCGCTTATTATCCAACTGTTTGGCCACGTTGGGATGGCAGATACACTAATGCTACACTTTTAACAGCATCCAATGCTGGTTTACCGTTGGGCGACTTAAATGCATTCCCTGATAAAAAAGCGATATGGCAAGCTAATAAAACAGCCATTGCAAACCACATTAAATCATTGAGCACAACCAAGCTTAGCTTAACTGGAATAAAATCGAATAAAATAGAAAGTTCAGTTCGTATTTTCCCGAATCCTATAAGCGATTACATGCGTATTGAAGCTGATAATCCAATGAATAATGTAAAGATTTATAGTATAACCGGTAGCCTTGTGAAAGAACTTAATGTTTCCGACAATAAGCTGAATATAAATGTTTCGGATCTTAGCAAAGGTGCCTATTTGGTTGAAGTTAAATTTGTTTCGGGTTCAAGATTTGCTACTAACTTAGTGAAATAAGAAAACCCACTCAAATAGATCAATAACAAACCCCGACTTTAGCATTTTTGCAGTCGGGGTTTTGTCACCCATAAATCATATTGTATTGATATACAGTTTTATAAATGAGAAAATCCACACTACATTTACTGCTATTTTTATCCGTCTTTTCTGTGTTTGCACAAAATGAATTGGGAATAAAAAACAGTAAACTACATCTTAAAGTTGATTTAACAAGAGGTGGCGCTATTTGTTATATTTCGCAATCAGGCTCAAACCGAAATATTATCAATATTGCCGACGAAGGGCGCTACGTGCAGCAATCGTATTATGCCGGCAAAAAGTTAGACCGGAAAAGCGAAGGACAATCGCCTCGCTGGTCGCCGTGGACGTGGAACCCTATTCAGGTGGGCGATGCCTATCGCAACCGTGCTAAAATTCTGAGCTATAAAAAGACCCGAAATTCAATCTACGTAAAATGCATTCCCATGCTTTGGGATATGAACAATAAGCCCGCTGAAGCTGAAATGGAGCAATGGACAACACTCACCGGAAATATACTTCGAATAAAAAATAAATTAACCTGTCACAGAACTGACAGTATTTACGGTGAAGGGAAACTGAACGAACAGGAATTGCCTGCAGTTTATCCGATTTCGGCCTTGAAAAACCTATATACTTATTTTGGTAGTGAGCCATTTACGAATGCGCCATTGAGTAATCCGGAAACGGTGTATCTATCCAGTGGATTTTGGGGAAGATATACCAACGACACTGTAACCGAAAGCTGGATGGCTTACGTCGACGACACGAAATGGGGAATTGGGGTATATAATCCGCTTTGTTCTAATTTTTTGGCCGGAATGCATCTCGGTGCTGGTGGTGAAGCTGTCAGCGATTCAACTTCGTATATTGCACCGATAAAAAAATACAAGTTGAACAAGAATTCTATCTTCGAATACGAATATTATCTAATAATTGGTGATTTGACCGAAATCAGAGCAGCAATTTATAAATTAAAGAAAAAATCAACAATCAAAAAAGCATGATAAACCGTATTGAATTAAAATTTGTGACGACTTTGTTATTCCTTTTGGGACTTACAACGTTTACAGTTCAAGCAATATCGAAAAAAGCTACATTCTCGCAAATAGAATCAGGATTCACAACCATTCCCGACACCATACAAACCAGCGTATATTGGTATTGGATGTCCGATAATATTTCGAAAGTTGGTGTAGTTAAAGACCTCCAAGCCATGAAGCGCGTGGGGATAAACCGTGCTTTTATTGGATTTATATCGAATACCGGAACACCGAGTGGCAATGTGAAAATATTTAGCAACGAATGGTGGGATATATTGCATACAGCACTCAAAACTGCTACCGAATTGAATATCGAAATTGGGATTTTCAACAGTCCGGGCTGGAGTCAATCTGGTGGACCTTGGGTAAAAGAAGAGCAATCGATGCGCAATTTAAATTCGTCGGAAATAAAAGTAAGTGGGCCAATGAAATTTAACAGCAAACTCGTTGCACCTAATAACCATTTTCAACGAGTGAGTGTAATTGCCTATAAAACTCCTGCTAGTGTAGTTAAAACTTACAGCTCGTTAAAGCCGAAAGTTAGTTCTGTGCCAATGTTAGACCGACTTGAAAATCTTGTTGATAGTGATACTTCTACTATAGCCATTCTTAAAAATAGCAAACCAATAACCTTCACTTTTGAAACAGAAAAAAGTGCTACCGTCAGAAGTTTAATTATTCAGGCTGCTAATAAAAAAATACGCGCTAAAGGCCAAGCACCAACAAGGGATGGACTCAAAGCTATGGGAGAATTGTTTGTAAAAGAAGGATTGAACTTTCGCTCTATTAAAAAATTTGAAATCAATCGAAGCAATTTTGCATTAAATGTTGGTTTTGAGCCAAATGCTCCCATTGTAATTTCGTTACCCGAAACACAATCAACAACTTATCAGTTAGTTATTACTAATATTTCGATGGTTGGAGCAATTGCGGAAATCGAACTTTCAGAAACTCCGAAACTGGAACGCTATCCCGAGAAAACCTTGGCGAAAATGTTTCAAACACCACTTCCTTATTGGGAAGATTATATGTGGGAAGCACAACCCGAAATTTCTAAAAAACTGACTATTGACCCCAAAACAGTTGTAGACATTACCAAAAATGTATCGGCAGACGGCACACTAAACTGGTTGGTTCCAAAAGGAAATTGGGTAATTATGCAGACAGGAATGACAACTACCGGCGTTACAAACGGACCGGCTTCGCCCGAAGCAACAGGTTTGGAGACCGACAAAATGAGTAAAAAACACATTGAAGCACACTTCGATGCTTTTATGGGTGAGATTATTCGCCGCATACCAGCTGCCGACCGCAAAACATGGAAGGTAGTTGTGCAGGATAGTTACGAAACAGGCGGCCAAAACTGGACTGATGGATTAATAGAAGAATTTTCAACCAAATACGGTTACAGTCCAGTCCCTTTCCTTCCTGTTCTCAAAGGGAATGTGGTTGGAAGTCGTGATCAATCCGATCGCTTTCTTTGGGATTTGCGTCGTCTGATTGCGGATAAAGTATCGTACGATTATGTAGGCGGTTTGCGCGAAGTGAGTCATAAACACGGATTAAGGACTTGGCTCGAAAACTATGGACACTGGGGATTTCCGGGAGAATTTCTTCAATACGGTGGACAATCCGACGAAATTGGAGGTGAGTTTTGGAGCGAAGGCGAATTAGGAAATATCGAAAATCGTGCAGCGTCGTCATGTGCACATATTTATGGAAAAACGAAAGTTTCGGCAGAATCATTCACTTGTGGCGGTAGAGCCTACTCACGCCATCCGGCAAATATGAAACAACGTGGCGATCGCTTTTTTACAGAAGGTATAAATAATACCTTGTTGCACGTTTATATTCAGCAACCCGATGAGCGCTTACCCGGTGTAAATGCATGGTTTAGCAACGAATTTAACCGCCACAATATATGGTTTAGTCAGATGGATATGTTTGTAAACTATTTGAAACGAACCAATTTTATGCTTCAACAAGGAAACTATGTGGCCGATGTGGCTTATTTTATTGGCGAAGATGTTCCAAAAATGACGGGAATTTGTGACCCAGCTTTGCCTCAAGGTTATTCGTTCGATTATATAAATGGTGAGGTTATTCAAACTCGCGTTATTATAAAAAATGGAAAATTGGTTTTACCTGATGGCATGACTTACAGCATGTTGGTGTTACCAAAAATCGAAACCATGCGTCCTGAATTATTGGCAAAAATTAAAGAATTGGTTTTGCAGGGAGCTGTGGTATTAGGACCAAAACCCAAGTATTCTCCAAGTATGCAAGGTTTTCCAAAAGCTGATATGCAATTGCAAAAAATGGCAGATGAACTGTGGGGAAAAGTAGATGGTGTAACTCTGAAATCGGCAAAAGTTGGCAAAGGCATGATACTTTCGGGCATGGAAATGCAGGAAGCATTGGATTTGATTGGAGTAGTACCAGATTGTAAGTTTGAGAAAAACGACTCTGCCCTATTTATTCACAGAAGGGTGGCTGAAGGTGAAATTTATTTTATTTCCAATCAATCGGACAAAACGATTAGCATTAATCCTGAATTTAGAGTGACAGGTAAAAGTCCTGAATTTTGGAGTTCGGTGGATGCTTCAAAACGTGATTTGCCGGCTTACAAACAAACTGAGAAAACCACCATTGTTCCTTTAAAATTGGACGCTTTTGAAAGTCAGTTTATTATTTTCAGAAAAAATGTAAGCAATGCCGCAAGTTTTGATTTAGTAGCTAATTTTCCGACAGGAAAAACATTGGCTGAATTGAACGAAAACTGGACAGTAAGTTTTGATAATGCCAAACGCGGACCAAAAAATCAGGTTGAATTTAAAAGTCTTACTGATTGGACTTTGTCGGCAAACGACAGCATCAAATATTTTTCAGGAACAGCCATTTATAAAAAAGTGGTTAATCTGACTGATATTAAATCGAGTAAGAAAATGCTATTAAACCTCGGCAAACTTACTTCGATGGCTAAAGTAAAAGTAAACGGACAGGATATGGGTGGCGTTTGGACTGCTCCCTGGACTGTAGATATTAGTTCGGCAGTGATGCAGGGCAATAATTTAATAGAAATTTTAGTGGTTAACAATTGGATGAATAGGTTGATTGGTGATTTGAAAATACCTGTAAATGAACGCCCAACATGGACTCCTGTCATTCCATATACTGTTGATACTCCATTACAAGCTTCGGGTTTGTTTGGACCGGTTTCAATTCAGGAAATAAGTTATTAAAACATTTTATAAAATAATGAAAACCAAGTCTATTTCGTCAATATTAGCAACGACTTTTCTGACTACTGCTTTTCCGGCATTGGCAGAAAAGCCTGTGAAAACTATGACTAACACACAAAAACCAAATGTGCTATTTATAGTTATTGATGATATGAATGACTGGATTGGATGTTTGGGCGGTCATCCGCAGGCACAAACGCCTAATATGGACCGATTAGCAGCAAAAGGTACATTATTTACCAATGCGCACGTGCAGGCGCCACTTTCTAATCCTTCACGTTCGAGTGTGCTCACAGGTTTTCGTCCGTCGAGTACAGGGATTTATGGGTTGGCGCCCGGAATTCGTTCGGTAGATGTAACACGTGAATGTGTTACTTTGCCTCAGTATTTTTGCAAACAAGGTTATTTTACAGCAAGTTTTGGCAAAGTTTTTCATGATGGTGCTATTCCAAAAGAAATTCAAAAGAATGAATTTGATGTTTGGGGTCCACCAAATGGCGTACCAACGCCACCAAAAAAGTTTGTTGAGACTCCCAGCACTTTAAAAGGAATGGATTGGGGGATTTTTCCGGAAGATGATAAAGATCAGGGCGATTGGAAAACGGCTGATAATGCCATTGCACAATTAAATTCGCGTCCAAAGGACAAGCCTTTTTTTATTGCTGCAGGTTTCAGGTTACCACACGTACCTTGCTTTGCTTCGCAAAAATGGTTTGATATGTATCCTGCTGAAAAAGATATTATTTTACCGCCTTATTTGGAAAATGATCGTAAGGATGTACCGTTTTTCTCCTGGTATTTGCATTGGGACTTACCTGAACCAAGATTATCCTGGTTGAAAGAAAATAATCAGTGGCGCAATTTAGTGCGTTCGTATTTAGCCTCTACAACCTTTATGGACAGTCAGATAGGACGCGTGTTGGGTGCACTTGAAGCCTCGGGTCAAGCCTCGAATACGGTTATTGTGCTTTGGTCGGATAACGGTTGGCATTTGGGAGAAAAAGATATTACCGGAAAAAATTCGCTTTGGAAACAATCGACCCGTGTTCCGCTGATTTTTGCAGGGGCAGGTGTTGGTGTTGGAAAACGATGCTCGCAACCAGCCGAATTATTAGATATTTATCCATCGTTGGTGGAACTTTGTAATCTTCCGAAAAAGACCGACATTGAAGGTCATAGTTTGACACCACAATTGAAAAATGCCAATAAAAAACGACTTTGGCCTGCCATCACAACGGCAAACCAGAATAATCATGCGGTAGTAACCGATAAATGGCGTTTTATACAATATGCTGATGGTTCGCAGGAATTATACAACGAGCAAAATGACCCTAACGAATGGAAGAATTTGGCTTCAGATTCAAAATATAAAAAAGTAATTGGGGATTTAAAGAAATGGTTGCCTAAAAAGAATCAGCCACTTGCGCCGGGAAGTGCAAACCGCATTCTCGAACAAAAAAATGGCAGTTGGTATTGGGAAGAAAAACCTATTAAAAATGAAACGTTGATAGATTGAACATTCTTTTAGATTTTAAGAAAATAATTACATGAGAATATATATTCCGGTTGCATTATCGTTGTTTTACGCAGGAAATAGTTTTGCTGCAAAAACACTGTCCAAACCTAATATCATTGTCATTTACAGCGATGATCATGGCTGGGCTGACCTTGGAGCTCAAGGTGTGAATAGCGATATTCGTACACCAAACTTAGATAAAATGGCAGCCGAAGGTGTGCGATTTACACATGGTTATACTACTGCTCCGCAGTCTGTTCCATCGCGTGCAGGACTAATTACAGGTCGCTATCAGTCGCGCTTTAATATGGAAGATAATAGTTGTGGACGAGCTTTGCCACTCGAAGAGTTGACCATCCCCGAACGATTGAAGGAGGCAGGTTATGTGTCGTGTCAGGTTGGAAAATGGCATTTGGATGATCCTGATTCTGAAAGGAAAGCAATGTTAGCCGGAAAAGTGTATATTCAACCTTATAGTTCCTTACCTAAAGATCATGGCTTTGATGAATACTATAACGGACAAATGAATTCATTCATTGGCACGCACGATTTACAAGGGAATAAGCTTGCCGAAGGTGGACAGAAAGTGAACGACGCACGTTTTCGTTGCGTTTGGCAGGCCGATGCTGCCTCTCAATTTGTGAAACGACATACGAATGATCCATTTTTTCTCTATTTAGCATTTTTTGCACCACATGTACCATTAGAATCGCCCGAACCCTGGTTTTCGCAAACACCAGCTAATTTGCCATTGGAACGAAGGCAAGCGTTGGCTATGATTGCTGCAATGGATGAAGGTATCGGCAAATTGCGTGAAACTTTACGTGCTGAAGGATTAGACAAAAATACGATCATTTTTTTTATTGGCGATAATGGTGCACCTTTGCGTAAAGGAGCTTGGGATGGTTCAATAAATTTGCCACTTATCGGCGAAAAAGGAATGTTGACCGACGCCGGTATGCGTACTCCCTTTTTAGCGGTGTGGCCAGGAACCTTGCCTGCCGGAAAAGTGGAAAATAGAGTAGTTTCGAGTTTGGATGTTGCTGCAACAGCTGTTTCGATAGCAAGCTTGAAAAATCAAAGAAACCTTGATGGTGTAAATTTGATGCCTTTTTTGCAAAAAGACAATAATAAAATAATTCACAAGGAATTATACTGGAGATGGCGCTCTCAGGCCGCAATTTTAATGTATCCTTACAAGCTGATACTTGTTGGGCCTGAAGATAAATACCTGTTTGACATTACTAAGCCCGAAGGTGAGTTGAAAAATTTGATTACTCAACAACCAAAAATGGTCAAGAAATTAGAGAAAAAACTTATCAGCTGGAATAAATCATTGCCACCGCCACCGCTACCACGCAAGCGAAATGCGGACGATGAGAAGTTCTTTAATTCGCATCTCAAAAAATAATACATAACAAGTTTAAATACATAAGATTAAATAAAATACACTACAATGAAAGTATCGAAAATTAAAACGCTATTAGTTACTTTGTTTATTGTGCTTGCAAATGTTTGCACACTGAATGCTCAAACATGGAACTTCGATGCAGGAGTCGAAAACTGGGGGAATTGGAACTTGGCGAATTGCACCCTTTCGCAGTCCAATGGTAGTCTTGTTGTTGCGCCAACAAGCACTACACTACAAGTTACAGCAGGCATCACCGGACTTAATATGCTTGCAACGAATATGAATTATTTCGTTTTTAATCTTAAAAATGAAACACCTGCAACTTATGTGAATATTGTATTTTGGGTTTTAATTCCCGATGGAGCGGGTGGATATTTAACCGAAACAACCAAAACAATTGCTAATTTCCAAATTACGCCAAACAGTTCAGTTTATAAAAAATACACCATCAATTTAGCTACAGCAATAAGTGGATATTCAACCACTTGGAAAATAAATAGGTTGCGATTTGGTACTTTTGTAAGTGCCATAGGAGGCACTATGGCTTATGATTATGTTAAGTTGACATCTGTTGTTGATGCTAATATCCCATTGACTTCCATTGATATAGCAGCACCCAAATACGACGTAAATTTAAATGAATCATTGCAATTCTCGTATTCATTTTTACCAGCCAATGCAAGCAACACAAATGTAATATGGGAAGTTATAAATGGTACCGGATTAGCAACAATAGGTGCAGGTGGGCAACTCGTAACTAAAGCTGCCGGAACAGTTACAGTCAGAGCTACATCAGTCGAAAACTCCGCTATAAAATCAGAGAAAACGGTTACAATTACATCTATAAGTTCTACCTATACCAAGGCATGGACTTTTGATTGCAACTCGCAAGGCTGGGGTGAATTTAATCATACTAGCTCATTTTCAAGTCTTCATTTACTGGAAGATGAGAAAGTAAATTCGGGCCATTTAGAATTTATAAATAAGCAGGGCGCTACATCGAGTTGGCTATTCGGTCCGACTAAAGATACCATTGATGCTGATAAATACAAATACCTGCATTTCTCGTTATCGTTAGAAAATGGTGGGAATATTCCTGAAAATGGAATCGGAGCTTTATTTGTGTGGGATTTATCCGGAAATATGACAGTACTTAAAAGTAAATCGTTTATGCTGAAAAGTGGCCATAATGATTATACCATCGACCTGAGCACTGATGCCAATTGGACTGGTAAAGTGTTTATAAACCGGATACATTTTCCGCAGGGCGACCAAACTGCATTAGGATATACACCGACTACTGCTACTTACAGGCTCGATTGGATAGAATTATCAAATAAAGATACTTATTCTGTTCCGGTTCAGGATACAACTTCAGCCTGTGCGCCTGTAAAACCTGTATTGTCAGAAACTTTTGAGAATGTAGTATTTGGGAATAGAGCATCTTTCAAAACATCTTTTACTGGTAGTAGATGCGATGCCAAATTAAAATTATGGATTAATCCTGGCGACACAATTGTGAAAACTCAAACGCTTTATTCGGTGGGCGACATATACTTTAGTTGTTTTGATTTAGCCATTAATACAACCTATAATTATTTAATTGAGTTAAAAAATCCAGCTGGTACAACCAAATCAGTTAGCAAACAATTTACAACAGGAGCAACTGCTGCCGAAGATATGCCGATTAAATATTGGATGACGCCTTCGCCATTTATACTTACAGAAAATGCAGTTGACAATTTGTACGCTAATGATAATTGGCAGGAGGCTGCTGATTTTGTTCAGGTTTATAAAATTCACGGAGCAACCCTGCGGGACGATCCGACAGATAATTTCTATTCGCAGGATTTTCCTAAACTTTTTTACATGATCAATAAAAATAAAATGCGTTTAGCTTTAGAGCAGGTAATTGGTGGAAATTTTTCAGGACAGGATTATGCCAATATGATTTCCAACTATGTTGAGACTTTTGCAAAATTTGGAGGAAAACTTGAGTTTATAACTGTAGATGGAATGTTGCTCAGAAGTCATGTTGCTACAAAACCGGAAATTCAAGCTTTTCGAACCAAAGAAGAGGGTATAGAAGCGGAAGCTGAATGCACACGAATTGTACAAGAAAAATATCCTTATTTACATATCATTCCCTTGTTTAATCTTCCTAACTGGGATGTGAAAGATGCAGCCGGCAAAATTGTGCTTCACAATGCCGGAAATTGGACACCTGCCTGTAATGTGCAGTCTTTGAATGATTTAATGGATATCTATTTTTCGAAATTAGCCCAGAAAAACACACAGATTAAATATATTGAAATTGATCATCCCTACTCATACTATCAGAACGGAAGAACAGTTTCGGCTCAACGAGTAAAAGCCATTAACGATTATTGCGTGGCTCATAATGTAAAACTGATTATTATTGTAAACAACACAAAAGATGATGCAAGTATGTCCTTTAAAAAAGGATGTTTGGACTATTATGATGCTTTGGTACTGGATGGCAATAAGCCCGAATTTATTGACGTGGAAAGTTGGTACGAATTTCCGCAGTATCTTGTTCCTGAAACAAAAGAGAATAGCTTTACAAATACCTTACGCGATTTGGGAAGAAAAATATTTTTGGATGGAGCTATAGATGTTAAAAGTCAGGGAGATGTTGACAGAATAACAGGGTATGGTGTGAAGTTGCAAATGTCAGCAATATGGAAAAATTCTGGTTTTGCTGCTAATGTAAATTGGTCGATAGATCGACCGGACTTAGCTTCAATTGACAATAATGGATTACTCACTACCATAAAATGGGGAACTGTTTTAGTAACAGCTACAACTAAAGATGGTACTGGTAGGTTTGGAACATTTGTATTGACAATAATTGACCCTGAGCAACCAACTTCTATAAAAATCAGAACTCAAAACAACCTTACTGTAATTGACGGAATAGGAATTACTCTTCAACTTTTTGCTGAAGATGCTATAACAGATAAAACAGCAGAAGTAGATTGGTCGGTAGATAATTACAGAGCGGCATCTATCGATGCTAACGGATTGGTAACTACACTTAGAACCGGTGTTATTAACGTTAAAGCAACCTTAAAACAAGATCCTCAGGTGTTTACATCTATTCAGTTGACTATTGTAAACAATACCGGATTAAATGATTTTCAGGCTAATAATATCCGGACATATCCAAATCCTGTTAACGATTATATTTGTGTAGAGTTGCTTGGAAATTTAAATGAATCGTCTATTACAATCACCGATTTAATTGGAAAATCTCTAAAAGTGATTTCAGTAAATGAAAATAGTACAAAAGTGTGGGTCGGAGATTTACCCAAAGGTTGTTTTCTAATGTACATAAAATCGGGAAATAATATTACATCCAAAAAATTTATTAAAAACTAATATCAATTACTAATTATTAATTTAAATAAAATGAAAAAATTCAATTTACTTCTTTTATCCGTGCTGCTAAGCGTTGCAGCTATGGCTACCGTATGGAATGGTACAACAGCCGCCGATTTTGGAACGCAGCTTGCTAATGCAGGCGAGAGTGAAGCCAACCCCATAATTATCACTACACCCGAACAGTGGATGTATGCAGCTAATTTAGGGCCAACAGATGCCAACCGTGCCAAGAAATTTGCGTTGGGAGACAATTTAGATTTCAATAATCTGACTGGGGCTAAAAGTTTTGGTCCATTGACTGCCGGTGCTGTTTTTGATGGAAAAGGATACACTGTTTCGAATATTATTCTTAACAGTACAACTACTTTAATGGGTTTATTTACTACAGTTACTTCAGCGACAGTTAAAAATCTTGGGCTTACCGGAACAGGTAATATCAAAGGGCTTAGTAATTCGGCAGGCATTGTTTGTAATGCAACTACTTCAACCATAAGCAATTGCTACAATGCCACTCCTGTTTCGGGTGATATAGTATCTGCACAGAGTGCAAATACCAAAGCATTTCAAATTGGAGGTATTGTTGGTTTGAGTAATGCTAGTACCATACAGGATTGCTACAACTCTGGCACTATAACTGGTGCAGGTAGGTCGGCTGGCATTGTGGGTGCAACAGCCACAAGTGCATCTACTATTACACGTTGTTATAACACCGGCTCCATTTCTGGTGTATATCTAAATACAACTACCGGAACTAATTATGGCGATTGTGGTGGCGTTCTTGGTTATTGCGGAATTGCCACTACTGTTGAAAGTTGCTTTAACACTGGAAGTGTCAATGTGGTTATGGGTGGCACTACAGGCAACTCGTATGTAGGTGGTGTTGTGGGTAGTGGAATAGCTACTGGTGCTACTATTAATAATTGCTATAATACAGGTGCTGTAACTTTAGCCACATCCACAAATTACCCGAATGCAGCTGCTGTGGGCGGAATAATTGGTTCTGCTACTGCTGCTATAAGCAATTGTTATAATACCGGTACAGTTATAAATACAAAGACACCCACAAACAATGGTGTTGGAGGTATAATAGGACTTACAACTTCAAAAAACCTGCCTGTTAATTGTTATACTTTAACCGGTGATGCTTATAACGACTTAACAGTTACAATAGCCCGTGTGAAAACAGCTACAGAATTACAAGACGCAGGATTCGTTACGACCATCAACAATAGTCAAAATCCTGCCAAATGGAAAGCCGATTATGGATCTCCAATCAATAGTGGTTATCCGATATTAGTTTATATGCCATCAAATATATCTACAGAAATTGTACCCACCAACGCTGCTGAGTTAACATTAAACATATTCCCCATTCCGGCTAAAAAAGGGGATTTGATTCATGTTTCTTTAATTTCAAGTTCCAAAAATACAGCACTTACAATAGTTGATTTGCAGGGAAGAATATTAAAAAATATTGACATGTCCGACAAAAAACAAACAGCTATTTCAACTTCAGATTTAAAGGCAGGGATTTATTTTGTTTATGTAAACTCTGAATCGAATCAAACAGTTAAGCGATTTATTGTTAAGTAAACATATCTCAAAATAAAAAGCGATTATCGAAAAACAGATAGTTGTTATAAACAGCAACTATCTGTTTTATTTTCATTATAATATTCAATTAGATGAACAAAATCTTTCTCTCTGGTTTACTGCTATCTGGTTCATGTATAGCCCAAGAAAAGCCCAATGTAATTGTCATTTTGGCCGACGACTTGGGCTACACCGATTTGAACTGCTTTGCTACAAAAGTAACCAAAACTCCGGCAGGCAAACAGTATTACGAAACACCGAATATTGACAGATTGGCTAAACAAGGTGTTGCTTTTCAGCAGGCTTATGCTTGTCCGTTGAGTTCACCAACAAGATCAAGTATATTGACAGGTAAATACGCATCCCGACTTGGATTTATGACCGCAACCGGGGGCAATGCCAATACCTATTACGCTCAGGGAGTGGAGCCACCGGAAGGTTTTCATGAGCAGGATTGTTATTGGTCGGATAAAACAGCTGGTGTATCGGCTTTAACAAATGGAACGACCTTGATTGCACTTCCATCTGGTCAGCCGCAGGATAAAGGTAGAGATGAAATAACTTTTACCGAAGCAATGAAAGATTATCATTCGGCATTTTTAGGAAAATGGCATTTAGGCGGTCATGGTTCGGAAGGATATCAACCACACAACCAAGGCTTTGAAGAAATTGCTTATTTCGATTCGGGTAGCTCGTCATTTTTTAACTGGCAAAAAGTATGGGATAGAAAAGATAAATATTTTCCTAAAATGCGTCAGTCTGAACTAATGCAGGGAAAATCGGGCGCAAAAAAGGACATTCCGTATTTGACCGACGACCTGACACAGCGGGCGTTGGAATATATAGATGATAGAACTGCTACAAATGATGGGAAACCATTTTTATTGTATTTCTGCGAGTTTGCTGTTCACACACCTATACAGGCTCCGGATTCAACCATTAATTATTTCGAAAATAAACCAACCAAAGGATGGAAAGGACACAATAATGCCACGTATGCTGCAATGATTAAACATCTTGACGTGTCGGTTGGTAAAATTATGCAAAAACTCGAAGAAAAGGGCATTGATAAAAATACAATCATTGTATTTATGTCCGACAATGGAGGTATTACTGTCGGTAAAGGTGGCGATGACATACCTATTACAAATAATAGTCCATTGAATGGTCAAAAAGCGAATGTTTACGAAGGCGGCATTCGGGTGCCATTGATAATTAGCTACAAAGGACATGTAAATGGAAATAAATGGAGCAATATTCCGGTTGATTGTAATGACATTTTCCCTACACTTTTGGACTTAACAGGACAACCAAAAGCCACGCATCAAATTGATGGACAAAGCATTGCCGGACTTTTGACCGATGTTAAAAATAAAAAGAAAAGTTATACCCGTGATACCTTCTTTTGGCATTATCCTCTGACTGTAATTTACAAAAACCCCGAAGACGGACTTCCATTTACCCCACATTCGGCAGTAAGAAAAGGTGATTATAAATTGATTTTCGATTGGTATGGACGATTGCGCTTGTATAATATTAAAAAAGATATTTCGGAAACAACGAATTTGTCAAAAAAAATGCCCCAAAAGACGAATGAACTATTTGCCGAATTAATGACATTTTTAGAAAAGAATGTTGAAAAGAAATACTGGCCCAAACCGAATCCGGATTATAATCCAAAATTAGAGCAGCGAAAAGTGGCCTATATAGATATGTATAAAGCATATAAAGAAGGAAAAAATATTGCAGAGCTAGCAAACTAATGAAAATGAAAAACACAAAATTATCAGAAATAAGAGTTGCTTTAATTGCAGGTTGCCTTGTTTTTGCAATTGCGATACAATCGTTAAATGCTCAAACAACCATTAATGCAATATTTGGTGGAAATACGCCTGTTACAAATATATATGATGCTGACGCCTGGCCTGCCGGAACTGTTTTACCTGTTACGGTGGATAATAATATCTGGTCGACAGGATTTAAGCTTGGCGTATCAAAAACTCCCTTTACTTTTTATGGTGGTGAATTTAATATTGCTCTCGGCGGAACTTTGTACATGGCAGCAGGCGGTACAAATTTATACCTTCAAAAAATATCGCTCAATGGCGGAATACTTCAAAATCAAGCAGGTGTGAATGCAATTGTTGATTTACAAGGCAATACTTTCACCTTGAATAGTGGCTCGCTTAAAACCTATGGTGGAGTAAATCCGATAACTATTCCTAAAAATCTTTTGATTCAGAACTGCAATTTGGTGGGAAGTGGTACCATATCCATTGCTCAAATTCAGCCAGGAGCGTATGAATGTAATGTGGAGTTTTTAAATACGGTAAATACCACCGGTTTTACAGGATTGTTTGAAATTACGCCCGGACTTTCGGGCACAGCACCGGGTGGTACGCTCAAACTTAACGAAAATGCGACAGGAACTTTTGGCGTTAGCGTTTTAGCTGCTAATGAGGTGGATGGTGTAACTTCAAATAGTGCACCCGGATACTACAAAAGTGCTGTTAATGGAAAATTATACTTTACGTCTGAAACAGGCACTGTAAAAATAAGTTCGCTCAGATTAGGCGGAACAGATATTGCAGCGGGCACTTATAGTTATGCTGATTTTGCAAATTATTCAGGCAAAAATCTACAACCTTATTTGAATAGTGCAAGTACGGGTACAATTACAATAACCGGTGCTGTATATGCTCCAACCAATGTTATTGGAGGAGCATCGGTTTCATTTACCGATATACTAAATAATGCCGGAAACATTCAATTTTATACGGTTTCTCCCTACGATGTAACGAATTCTACAAGTTTAACGCCTGTAAACGGAGCTACTTCGCCAATTTTAGTGTCTGGTTTAGTAAAAAACCACACCTATACATTTACAGTTACAGCAAAAAATACGGTTGGTGTTACAAGTGCAGTAAGTATTGCTTCAGTTCCTGTTGAAATTACCGAACCCAATGCTCCTGTTATCGGCAAGGCATATACTTCCGGTTTAAATGGTATGGCATACATTGCTTTTAACACACCATTATCAGATGGCAATGCGCCCATAACAAGCTACAAAGCAACTTCGATACCAGCCGGAGGTTCTGGAACTTTCACAGATAAAGCAGGAAGTGGAATAATTACGGTAACAGGATTAACTAACAACACGCCTTATACATTCACCGTTACGGCAACAAATGAATTCGGTACAAGTGTATCAAGCTCAGCTTCAAATGCAGTAACAGTTGATCCGACCACTTTTTCGGAACCAACCAAAATAATTGCCGTTTCGGACCCTACAACCGTATCGCATCAAATCACTTCGGGAAACTTTACGATGGGTATCAATAATTTAGGTGGTGGAGCTATCAGTCAGATTTTGTTGCCTGGCATTGGCGACATAATGGATATTGAATCCAAAAGTTATGGACGTATGGGGCAAGCAGCCATTCGCGATCGTTCGCATGGTGGAAAGTACAATCCTACACAGGCAGGTTTTTACGAAACGCTTGGTACGCCATGCAAAGTTGAACAATTGCCCGGAAAACTTGTAGTTCCTTCACGCCCAGTGGCATTGTGGCACGGCGATAGTGGATACGATTTTTCCCGTTGGGAAAATATCGGTGCTGACCCCTACAACGAACCAACTGTGTTTGGTGGTACTGCAAATACTTCGGATCAGGATGGAATTGAGGAAGAAAATCTGGTAGTGGATATTAATGGTAATATTTATACTAAGCAGGAAGCTGAAGTATATAGCGAGTGGGATTATTATGGTACTTACGAAGATTTTATGGGTAAAAATGGTATTACAACACCTGCAGTTCGACATTATTTTGAATTCAGGTTTGTTCGCGAGCCCGGACATTGCATCAATCAATTCAGGGCTGGCACACCTGTATGGACACCAAGTGCTTTAAGAGCAGATATTTCGAAAGAAAATCCGGCAGGTGTTTTTGCAGGTACCGATAAGGATATGAATGCAATGGTGGTGGAATGGTCGCTAAGGCACGACAGGAGCAAATGGACTCCGCAATTCTCCTATTTCCGAACAACAGATAAAAATTGGGTGGTAACAGCTGCTGATAGTGAAAATCTCGCTCCAACTAACGATGGAACGGCTTTCATTATTGCTGACTCTGACAATCCGGCTTTAGGAAATGCATTGGGAATATATCGCCCGCAAACTGATATAAATCTGTTTCCGGTTATTGGCGTAAATGAAACTTCGGGTGCAATGGTTTATAAAGACAACCGTATTGTACTTGCTGCCGATAGTTTTCGAATTTACAAAGATATGCTACGGATTCCTACCATGAGTAAATATGGGTATGTTGGAACGCTCTCGGGAATGATTAACCGTACACGATTAGAACCCAATGTGTATGAAACTTTCCGAAACGAATACCTTATTTTTTATGGAACTCCAAACCAAATAAAGGCTGCCATTGCCTCTTACGATGCCGGTAGACAAACAGCGGTAACGACACCTGTTTCAGACAAGGCTAATGAATTTCAAATTCGAGTTGACCAAACTTCTAAATCTTTGACAATCAAACTTAATGACACAAAAAAAGCGATTATTAAAATTTTTGACCCAATTGGCAGATTACTCTTTTCGGATATAAAAATGACGGATACATTCACCATTAGTGAAAATGAAATTCACGCCGAAGGATTTTTGCTAGTTGAAGTGAATGGAGTAACAAAGAAAATAATTCTTTAAGAATGAAATGTATAAATATTGAAAAATAATATCAATGGTATTTTGAACTAAAAAATCTCTGAAAAATCGTAAAAAATATAATACAATGAAAAAAATCAAATTACTTCTTTTTACTTTGCTGCTAAGCGTTGCAGCTATGGCTACCGTATGGGATGGCACAACAGCCACTAGTTTTGGAACCCAACTTGCTAATGCAGGCGAGAGTGAAGCCAACCCAATAATTATCACTACACCCGAACAGTGGATGTATGCTGCTAATTTTGGACCAACAGATGCCAATCGTGCAAAGAAATTTGCCTTGGGCGATAATTTAGATTTCAATAATCTGACCGGGGCTAAAAGTTTTGGACCTTTGACAGCCGGTGCTGTATTTGATGGAAAAGGATACACTGTTTCGAATATTATTCTTAACAGTACATCAGCTGCACAAGGATTATTTACAGCCGTGACATCAGCCACCGTTAAAAACTTTGGACTTACCGGTGCTGGCAGTATTGTTGGATTAACAAATTCAGCAGGTATTGTTTGCATCGCTACCACCTCAACCATCAGTAATTGCTACAATACTATTCCAATTTCGGGTGATATTATTTCAACACAAAGTGGAAATGCCAAAGCATTCAACATTGCAGGTATTGCAGGTACTTGTAATGGCTGTACTATTCAAGATTGTTACAATTCGGGTACTATCACGGGAGCTGGTAGAGTTTCAGGGATAGTTGGAGCTACTGCTACTGCTAGCACAATAATATCACGTAGTTACAATTTAGGCGCTATTAATGGTGTATATCTATCTACAACCACAGGAACTAATTATGGGGATACTGGTGGGATTCTCGGCTATTGTGGAATAGTTGGATGTTCTGTAGAAAGTTGCTATAATGCAGGAAATGTGAATGTTGTTGTAGGTGGTACTACTGGAAACTCCTATGTGGGCGGTATCGTAGGTAGTGGTATTGCTTCTGGCGTTAGTATTACTAATTGTTTTAATTCAGGAGCAGTTACTTTAGCCGAATCTACTAATTATCCTAATGCAGCTGCTGTTGGTGGAATTATAGGATCAGTAGCTGCTGCTATAACCAATTGTTTCAATACAGGAAGTGTAACCAATTCAAAGTCACCTACAAACAATGGTGTTGGAGGTATAGTTGGTATTACAACATCTAAAAACCTTCCTGTAAACTGTTTTACATTAACTGGTACAGATTACAACGACTTAACTGCAACTATTGCCCGTGTAAAAACAACAACTGAATTACAAGCCGCTAGTTTTGTTACTACCATCAACAACAATCAAAGTCCGGCTAAATGGAAAGCCGATTTTGGATCACCTATCAATGGCGGCTTCCCAATATTTGTATATATGACTTCTACGACACCCAATCCACCTACGGCAATTGTGGCTACTGTGGATAATACGCAAACTTCCATTACATTCACAGCGCCTGTTGGATATACTGTGTTAGATTATACGGCTACGGCTTATAACAATGGAGAGCTTGTAACTTCGGTAACCAGTACAAGTAGTCCGTTAGTTTTAACGGGTTTATCCAATTCAATAAACTATGCTTATTACGTATCGGCTCGAACAAGCGCCGGTAGTAGTTCGCCGGCATTGGCTACAGTTAAAGGTTTAGTGGTTATAAAACTGACTACACCCACCCTACTATCGTCATCGAACATAACAGCCACCGGATTTACTGTTAATTGGAGTGCTGTACCAAATGCTGTTGGTTATAAGGTGAATATTTATTTAAATGATAATTTACTGAAAACCGTTACTATTAATGATAAATCAACTACAAGTTATACTTTCAACGCAACTTCAGTTGGATATAGCTACACCTATGAAGTAATTGCATTGGGAGATGGTATTCGATATTCGGACTCCGATGCAGCGGCTACTTCAAGTCCTTTAAAAACCGTTGGAAATCAGGTCGTTCTTCCAAAAATTCTGAATAGCAATATGGTGCTACAACAAGATATGAAGGCAGCATTATGGGGTTGGGGCACACCAAACGACATTATTAGCATCACGGCTGGTTGGGGCGAAACAGCAACAGCAACTGTGGATGCTGATGGAAATTGGTCGACAAAAATTCAGACTCCAAAAGCTATCGCAGGGCAAGCACCAGCTTATACCCTTACTTTTGTCGGGGCAAACAATACAGTTGAGCTTACTAATATTTTAATTGGCGATGTGTGGCTTTGTTCAGGTCAATCGAACATGCTTGTTAGTTTAGCAGCATCTACCAATGGGGCTGCTGAAGTGGCAACAGCTAACTATCCTACGCTGCGGTATATTTCGGCGGGCGATGATACCGCTTCAGACCCCAATAAACAAAACAATTCGGTTTCAGGTACTTGGACTACATGCTCTCCTGCTACAGCAGGTAGTTTTGGTGCAGTAGCCTATTACTTTGGTCGTGAATTGGTTACCGACGCCAATATTAATATACCTATTGGTCTTATCCGTTCAGCAGTGGGTGGTTCAAAATGCGAATCGTGGATTCGGAATGAAACCCTGGTAGCCGACCCGTTTTTAAAATCGACTTTTGTAGACCCCTATGTGGCAAATCCAAATTCTTACTTGACAAACCAGCAAAAACCAAGTTGGTGTTACAACGGATTAATTGCACCAATTATCGATATGAGTGTAAAAGGGGCATTGTGGTATCAGGGTGAGGGAAATGCAACACAGTATGCAAGCTATAAACAGTTGTGGGGTACGCTTATTCAGGACTGGCGTTCACTGTGTGGTGTAGGCGATTTTCCTTTCTACTATGTGCAATTGCCCAATTATACAACTACAGAACCTTGGGCAAATATGCGTGAAGCACAAACCAACTTACTTACCCTAAATAATGTAGGAATGGCTGTAAGCTTGGATGTGGGTGACAATACAAATATACATCCAATCAATAAATATCCGGTAGGAAAACGCCTTTCGTTGTGGGCAAAAGCAAAAACTTACGGGCAAAACATTGTCTATTCCGGTCCTGTTTATAAGTCTTATGCCGTAGTCAACAATACAATTATTATCAGTTTTTTACCCAGCACAATAGGCGGTGGACTCATTTCGAGCGATGGCAATGCATTGAGAGGTTTTCAAATAGCCGGAGCTAACAACGTTTTATACGATGCAACGGCTACTATCAGTGGGAATACTATAATTGTTTCTTCGCCCAATGTAACTGTACCAACAAAAGTATGGTATGCATTTTCGAATACACCAGCTGTAAACTTAACAAATGCCGAAGGTTTACCAGCTTGTCCTTTCCGCACAGAAGTATGGGATGCCAATATTGGAAGTGTGTTAACACAAATTCCTGCAGTCATTAACAAACCCACTTTCTTTAAAGTACAGGGAAGTACAATTACAAGTCCTGAAATTGAAACCATACAAATATTTGATTTGCAGGGTAAAAGATTATTTGCTGCCAAAGGAGTAAGTGTTTTAAAAACAAACCTGAAAAAAGGAATTTATATTGCTTGTTTTACCAATAAAAGCGAAAATTCATTTTCGGAAAAATTGATTATTTGTAAAGAATAAAATAGAAGTAAGCAGGTAATTTCTTCCTCGTATTGAGGATTTTAAAAAAACAGATGGGTACTATTCCAAAAACTATGTTTTTAAACATGCTTTTTGGAATAGTACTTTTTTTTGACCGATACGTGAATAAAAAAGCGTAAACTATAAAATCACACCTGGTGCTAGTTTGCTTCTTGGTAATGTGCAATTATTCAGTGCATGACCAATGATTGCTGAAATTATTATATTGTTATTTAATTGAAAAATCTAATGAAAATGAAAAAAATTACTTTTCTTAGTTGTTTCCTGCGGGAAAAACACTTTAAGCTACTTTTAAATTGCTTTGTAATTGCAGTAGCAACGATTCAATCGGGAAGCGCTGCTACTATTCTTGCAAGTGCCGCAGGTTCTATTACTGCAGGAGCAACCTGGACAGGTGGTAATGCACCAGTTGCAAGTCCAGCAGATGCAAATATATGGTCATCTAATGGCAAAGCACTTACTGTAGCTGGAAGTCAAACCTTTTATGGAAACACATTAGACATTAATTCTGGAACCTTAGCTTGCAGTACAAATGGTTCTACTTTATCGCTTTATAATGTAACGCTGAATGGTGGGACAATTTATCCAAATGTACTCACTACTTATACTTTAAATTTTCAAAATAACTCTTTTACTCTAAATAGTGGACATCTTAAAAATGTTTCAAACCAAACAGGGGTATTATTGATTCAAAATTGCTCATTGACAGGAAGTGGCACTATAACCATATCACACTTAAATACTGGTACATCTACAAATTATATAGAATTAAATAATAGTGGAGTAAATACAACCGGTTTTACAGGAAAATTCGAAATAGTACCCGGATTATATGTCGCAAGTCCCAGTTCTCCACAAGTTAATAATGGACCAGGTGGTCAATTGAAACTAAATGCCATAGCTACAGGTTCCTTTGGTGTAAGTGTTCCGGCAGTAAATACAAGTACAGGAGTAATTTCTAATAGTGGGACATTTAAAAGCAATATTCCCGGAAAATTTTATTTTACAGCAGGCGCAGCTACAGTTAAATTAACATCGCTAAACTTAGGCGGGACAGAGATTGCTCCCGGAGTATACACCTTAGCTCAACTGAATGATTATGGTGGTACAGGTACAAAAACTGCCTATTTAAATCAATCAAGTACAGGAACTGTTACCGTTGAACTTGCTGCCCCAACTGTAGTAACAGCTACCAATGTGAATGGAGTCGCATCTGTTGCTTTTACAGGAAATGGTAACAACTTTACGGTTACGCCATATAATGTTACTACATCCACAACAGGAACACCAGTGACAGGAACATCTTCGCCTATTTCTGTTCCTGGTTTAATAAGTGGAAATTCCTATAGATTCACTGTAACTGTAACTACCGCCGGAATAACTAGTCCTGCAAGCACCGCTTCAAATGATATTGCAATTAGTGCTCCGGGCACTGTTACAGCGGTTGCTGCAGGTGCCATTAATGCGCTTTCAACATGGAGCGCTGATAGTTCTATACCGCTGCCAGTAGTGGGTGATGCAAATACATGGTCATCAAATACTAAAATACTTGGATTAGCGACTGATAACTATATATTTAACGGCGGAACTTTTTTGCTTAACGCTGCAAATTTCACACCTACCATAAATAATTTATTTCTGAATAATTTTACAATGACAGGTGGGGTTGTTTATCCTTCTGTAATTGGTAATTGTACTTTTGATTTGCAAAACAAAACCTTTACATTAAGTGGGGGCTATCTTGGAACTGTTTCGAGTGGTGCTGCAGGTAGAGCATTAGTATTTCAAAATTGTTCGTTGGCGGGAAGTGGCAATATTACAGTTTATCAGTTAAATGCCGGAACGTATGAAAATTGGGTAGAGTTTAAAAGTTCTGTAAATACTTCCGGTTATACAGGAACATTCACTGTAGTACCCGGAGCCTCAGGCACAAGCATAGGTGGTGAACTCAAGCTCAATGATATTGCTACAGCTTCTTTTAGTGTAAATGTTCCGGCACCAACAGGTACAGGTAGTTACACAAGTTCCGTTCCCGGAAAGTTATTCTTTACTGGTAATGTTAATCTCAAAACATTAAATTTAGGAGGAACAAATATTGGCGTAGGAACTTACACATTGAGTCAATTGAATGATTATGCCGGATCAGGTAATTTATCGGCTTATTTGAATCAGTCCAGCACCGGAACAGTTATTGTAAACGGTCCTGGAGCTGCTCCTGGTCCACCTACAAGTGTAGTTGCCACTGCCGGAAATGCACAAGCTTCGATAGCTTTTGTAGCTCCAAGTGGTAATGGTGGTTCAACTATTTTAGATTATACAGTTACATCAAATCCGGGAAATATCACAGCTACAGGAGCATTAAGTCCTATCAAAGTTACTGGATTAAGCAATGGAACGGCTTATATATTTACGGTTACAGCCCGAAATGCTATAGGTTCAAGTACTGTCAGTGCAGCATCTGCTTCAGTTACACCAAATGCTACTGCTTATATTATCCCTGTTTCCTCTGGAACTAATATTTCAGCATTGACTTTAACACCCGTAAGCGATGTAGCGGTTGCTAAAGATGCTTTACTAACTATAAACCAATTGGCAACAATAAACAGTTTAACTGTTGCTGCCGGTGGACAAGTTACAAACTCAAATACACTTAATGCGGGAACTTTAATCCTGAATAGTAATGAAACTGATGGTACAGCCACTTATATCGACAATGGAACAACGAATGTTACCACTGCCATTGCCAACCAATACCTCGGCACAACGCGCAACTGGTATGTGTCGTCGCCTGTAGTGAGTACAGCTTCGTCAACAAGCAATATTGAAAAATACTTCGAATATATTGAAGCAGGAAATAATAACGATCGTACAGGACAACCGGCAGGTTCTTCGGCTTATTGGAAGGGCTATACTCCGGGAGCTACTTTTATGGAAGCAGGTAAAGGCTATATTGCTTTGCCGAGTAATCCGGCTGCTTCGCTTCAGTTCAGCGGAACTTTAAACAAAGGCAATATAAATGTAACGCTTTCGAAAGTCGGAAATGGTTTTAACCTGATTGGTAATCCGTATCCATCGCATTTAACATGGACATTAGCATACGTAACTAGTAAAGCGGCTCAAATAGAACCAACTATCTGGATTCGTACCAATGGAGGCAGTTCAAACAGTACTGGTTGGTCGTTTACAACACATAACGCCTTAGTTGGCGAAATCGTACCAAGTTGGGCAGATGTTGACATTGCTCCAATGCAGGCATTTTGGGTAAAAGCCAAAGCAACAGGTACATTGATTCTTGATAATACACTAGTTCGTTCGCATAATGCATCAAACCGATTAAAAGCACCTGCTGCGAAAAACACCACTCGCCAACGTGTTCGTTTGCAAGTTTCGAACGGCACAGCTACCGACGAAGCATTGATTTATTTCGATGCGGCAGCATCGAGTACTTACGATGCTTACGATTCGCCAAAAATGTTTATCAACACAGCCCCAAAACCCGAAATTTCCACTAAAATCGGCAACGAGCAATTGGTAATTAATGGTATGAGCGAAGTTCCTTTCGATACCGAAATACCCGTTGGTTTCAGCACGCTAACTGCCGGCTATTTTAGCATTTCGCGCGCCGAACTTGCTAATTTCCAACAAGGTACACGCATTTTGTTGAAGGATAAACTATATCCGGCTACTGAGTTTGAATTAACCGAAGGTGCAAGCTATAACTTCAATGCTGATGTTACTGCTGCTTCTACTGACCGTTTCAGCTTACTATTCCGTGCTCCTGGCACTTCAACAGGTATTAATGATGCTGCCAAACTTAATGCGCAAGTATTTGTAAATGCCACCAATCAAATTACGATTGTGTCTGCTGAAAAATGCAACTATGCTATTTATAATGCAGTAGGTCAGCAAGTAGAAAATGGTGTAACAACCGCCAAACAGCAAACTGTAAACTGCAAAATAAACACAGGCGTTTACGTGGTAAAAGTAAATAATCAATCAACCAGAGTAATTATAAAATAAAATATTAACCACAAAGAGCACTAAGAAGACACAAAAATCACAAAGCTTTGAGAACTTCGTGAAAGAACTTAGTGCCTTTTGTGGTAAAAAAAACAAAATACCATGGAAAAGAAAAAATATATCATGCCTCGTATCGAAATCATTTTTCTCGATAACGAAATATCATTGGCATTGGAATCAGCAGCGCCTCCAGCAGGCCCAAGCGAAACATTAAACAGTATTCAAACGCCGTTTAAACAGGAATCAGGTTTAGTTTAATAAATTAGTTTTTAAAGGTTGAGACAGAATGCTCGGAAAATGTAAGATTTTCGGGCATTCTTTTTTCATAGCCTATAAATTCAATATCATATCCAATTCATAATTAGTTCTTCTTACTATTAACGTGAATTATTTATTGACTATTCCATAATTTTGCCAAATCAAATCTATTTGATATATTTGTGCCGAAATACGAAGAGTAGACCAAACTTCATAAAAACAGAAACTTTGGTCTGTAAATATGACGCAATGAAGCAAATTGAACGAGTAGATTATATGAAATTGCTTATCGGGTTACGTGATAAAAACCTGATAAAAGTTCTCACCGGCGTGCGGCGATGCGGCAAATCGACCGTAATGCAAATGTTTAGGGATTATCTTATTGCTGATAAAGTAGGTGAGAAGCAAATCGTATTTATGAACTTTGAAACTTTAGAAAACCACAAATGGCTTGCTGATTTTGAAGGTTTGTATTATCATATTGTTAATCAGTTGGATTTGACGAAACAGTGTTACGTTTTTTTAGATGAGGTTCAACAAATAAAATCATTTGAGCGGCTGATTGATGGGCTTTATGTAAAACCAAACATTGACGTTTATGTTACAGGCTCCAATGCATATTTGCTCTCAAGCGAATTAGGTACATTGCTTACAGGACGTTATATCTCAATTCACATTTTACCTTTTTCATTTAAAGAATTTCTTTTGACGCAAACTGATGTTTCACGTACCGATTTATTGTTTGCACGCTATATTGATTCGGGCGGAATGCCCGGAGTTTTCGATTTACCCGAAAATTTTGTGAAGGGCTATATGCAAAATGTGATTCAGAACATCATTCAAAAAGACGTGTTGGTGCGTAACAATTGGCGAAGTGAAGACCATTTCTATAAAACAACTGCATTTTTATTTGACACGATTGGTTCTGTAATATCACCCAAAAAAATCACTAATACACTAAAAACCAACAATAAGCTTTCAATTTCGCATAACACGGTTGAAAAATATATTCATGCATTAATTGAAGCATTTGTATTTTATAAAGTCAAACGTTTCGATTTACGCGGGAAAGGTCTTTTGATGACGCAGGAAAAATACTATGTGGTTGATTTAGGACTTAAAAAACACTTTCTTGGAGATAAAATAAACCTTGATTTGGGACATAATTTAGAAAATATAGTGTATTTAGAATTGTTGAGACGTGGATATCAAATAAATATTGGAAAAGCCGACAATACTGAAATTGATTTTGTAGTTAGTAAAACAAACGGCGAACAAGAATATATTCAGGTAGCATGGACCACAAAAGAACAGAGTACATTTGAACGAGAAATACGTCCATTTGAATTGATACGTGACTTTAACCGTCGAATTTTACTAACAACAGATGTTGAACCTATAACAACCTATAAAGGGATACAGAAAATGAATGTTATTGATTGGTTGTTGAAAGAAGAAAATAATCTTTAGAGACCTTCCAATTTATTCCTCCAGCGACAACACATGGCAAATTCATGCTAGAATCATCTCCACCTGCTGGCCCAAGCGAAACATTAAACACTGTTCAAAATCCGTTTAAAGAGGATATAGGTTTAGTTTAATAGTTGGTTTTTTTAAGGTAAGAAACACACCCCGCACCAAAACAAATAAAATTGTTTGGCTACGGGGTGTTTTGTTATATCCAATTATTTAATCTTCAACCCCTCATACTCCTTCAACAAATTCTGCAGTCTTGCGGCAATATTCTGAACTCCACCCACAATTTCCGATTCAATATTTAATGGCATTACAGGGTCGTGAAGTGACATACGCAGCAAAAACCAACCCATTTCGTCGGTGGCATTACAGCGTACCCTAATTCCTTCGTAATTTGGAGATACAATTTCCCAATCTTCTATGTTGGCGACTTTCGAGGCTAATTCAGCTAACACTTTTCGTCCGTAATTGCCAAAATCAGCATCGTCAATTGTATATCGAAACTCTTCGGTTTCAAGCGGTTGCTTTAATTTTTCGATTAAATTGGTCAGCGTTTTTCCTGCTGCATTTAGTTTAGCTGCTTCCACCAACAATTTTGCTACTAAATAAGCACCATCATCCAAAAAATAATTTTCTTTCAGCGCCGCATGCCCCGAAGTCTCAATAGCTAACCAGCTTTCTTCACCCAAATTGTTGAGTCGGATTGATTCGTTAATCACATTTTTATAACCGCGCTGAAAGCGGTGATGTTTACCTTTTAATTCAGTTTCAATAAATTTTGTCAGCCCATCGGAAGTAATGGAATCGGTAACAATGGTGCTTCCGGGATGTTCGCTGAGCACAACTGCCGAAATCATGGCAATTAGTGCATTGCGGTTTATCGGATTTCCGTTGGCATCTACAATGGCCGAACGGTCGACATCGGTATCGAAAATTACGCCTAAATCAGCTTTCTCGCAGACCACAGCATCGCAAATCGACTGCATGGCGTCTTTGTCTTCGGGGTTGGGAACGTGATTCGGGAAACGGCCGTCCGGCTCCAAAAACTGACTCCCGACTGTGTCAGCACCAAGTGGCTGTAGCACTTTCGAAGCAAAGAACCCACCTGCGCCATTTCCGGCATCCACAATTATTTTCAATCCTTGCAGGGGCTTCTCATAATTCGATTTTATATTGGCATTTCGGCGAATATAATCGACCAAAAACAATGAATATTCATCAATAAACGACCAAGTATTTACCGGAGTCAATTCACAATTATCACTGTAAGCTTTATTTTCTGCTATCTGCAAAATTTCAGAAATATCCTTTTTGTCGAGTCCGCCGCTTGCTGTAAAAAACTTAAATCCATTCCGGTTGAATGGCAAATGACTTGCAGTTATCATCACACCCGCAGTGGTTGCTTTATCTCCTGTTATAGTTGTCATAAACATGGCAGGTGTGGAGGCCAATCCACAATCGAATACACTGGCGCCTGCCTTATTTAAACCGTCGATAAATGCATTTTTCAAAACTGTGCCCGATAAGCGCGAATCGGTGCCAACTGCTACTGAAATAGTGGTTTGTGTTGTTTTATTTCGCAGCCATTGCACAAATGCTTTTCCTAAAATGGTGGCCACTTCTGGTGTTAAATTCACCTCTTCGCCGGGCACTCCTTCGAGTGCAACTCCCCGAATATCGGAGCCGTTTTGTAATTTTTTCCAATTCATTGTATATTGATTTAATTTTTAATAATGTGATAATACGCACACTGAATACACCGATTTAACTGAATATCAATTAAATATTCTCAGATATTTTATTTTTATAAATTTAGATTCACCGTGGTTTTCCGTTTGTTCCGTTCATTCTGTGTGCTGTCAATTTTCAATTAAACACAAAAGTAAGTAAAAAAACACTGATTGACTTGTGATTATTGACATTTTTACTTTTAAATCTGAAGTATAATAGTAAGTAATAAACTAATTACAGCAACTTGTTGTTTGAATTTTATAAAAATAAATATTATGCTCCGCGAAATACGAAAACAATACGAAATAGCGTCGTTAATGGAAAGCGAAGCCGACGAATCGGCAATTTTTCAGTTCCGTAAATGGTTAAGCGATGCCATTGCGAGCACCGAGGCTGAACCTACAGCTATGGTCATATCTACAGTCGACGAAAAGCTTCAACCGCATTCGCGGGTAGTTTTACTCAAAGATTTCGATGAACGTGGATTGGTGTTTTTTACCAATTACGAAAGTAATAAAGGAAAACAATTAGCAGGAAATAACCGTGTTGCGGTGCTGTTTTTTTGGGAATCGTTGGAGCGACAAGTGCGAATTACTGGTAAAGTAGAAAAAGTACCCGAAGTAGTGTCGATGGATTATTTTAACTCCCGACCGCTCGATAGTCGCATTGGAGCATACACTTCGCCGCAAAGTAAAGTAATTGAGAGCAAAGAATTTTTAGAAAACCGTTTCGAAGAAATAAAGGAGCAATTTGGAACTAAAATACCTAAACCAATGCACTGGGGTGGTTATTTAATTCAGCCCGATACATTCGAATTTTGGCAAGGGCGCCCAAATAGACTCCACGACCGCCTTTTTTATACAAAAACAGAAAATGGAATGTGGAAAATGGAACGATTAGCGCCGTAAAAGAAATAAAATGACTAATTTTGTTGCGTTTGTGAAATACACTTTCAAATTATAATACTTTCAATTAATATCATACTTTTAGTGTTAGTTTAATGCTTTATCCTGCCCATTTCGAACAAAAAATAGATTTCATCACCATTCGTCAGTTGCTGAAGGACAAATGCATCAGCACATTGGGTTCCGAAAAGGTGGACCACATACAGTTTACAGCCGATTATGAAGTAATCGACCGATTGCTATGCGAAACCGACGAGATGTTTCGTGTGCTTACATCGGGTGGCGAGGAAATGCCCATAGGCGATTTTTTTGATGTACGTCCGGCATTATCGCGTGTGCGTATCGAAGGACTTTTTCTGGACGAAATGGAGGTCTTTGGACTTTGGCGAGCGTTGGAGGCTGTTCGTAAACTGGTTTCTTTTTTGACAAAAAAAGAAGATAATCCCTATCCATACTTATCGGAATTATTACCCGGCACTGAAACTTTTCCACAAATAATCCGTAAAATTGATGGTTTGCTCACCAAATTTGGCAAATTAAAGGACAATGCCTTTATGCCTTGGTTTGGTAGATGAATCGAATAAAAAACAGGTGTTGAGTAATTTAATTGATTCAATTAACGCCAAAATTAAAGCCCTGACAGCTGGTGACATTGGTTTCCATTTTTTGGTTCAGGCATTGGATGAGGGAGGAGCTTCGCAAGTATTATTTGATATGATTAATCGGGATGATGTTCCCGGATATGGTTTCCAATTGAAAAAAGGGGCTACGGCACTTACCGAATCATGGCCGGCATTGGAAAATGTATCCAATAATCATTTTATGCTGGGGCATGTGATGGAATGGTTTTACAGTGGAATTGCCGGAATATCGCAAGAAGAAAATTCAATTGGATTTAAGCACGTTAAGATTCGTCCTCAGCCAATTGGTGATATAAATTTTGCAAAAGGGAGTTTTCATTCGCCTAATGGATGGATAACGACCGATTGGAAACGAACACAGACTAACTTTTCATTAAAAGTTCACATTCCCGCAAATTCAACTGCTACCGTTTATTTGCCGGTAACATCCACTTCAAAAGTTTACTTGGATGGAACTTTATTGTCGGATGTAGAAAATAAAGATAATTCAGGAAAAATTAATATTGGTTCGGGTGAATATAATTTCGAAGTAATGAACTAATTTTTTCTAAAATTTATATTTTGTATAAACAAAAACTCAATTCGCCAGACATATTCCCCCTTTAGGGGGTTAGGGGGCAGATAAATAAATTATATAACACATGAAATTAAAATTTTTAGTGACTTTCTTTGTAATAGTAAATTCACACAGTATTTATGCAAAAGAACGTTTAAGTTCAGTTATTGATAAAGCCCTGCAACATGCTACAGAGCAAAGCTTATTAATGGCAAAATCACTCGAAAATGAAGAGGGCATGTTGCCTCGTTCGTATGTTAATGGCAAACTAACAACCTCCGATTCCCGCTGGTGGTGTAGTGGCTTTTTTCCGGGAGTGTTGTGGTATTTATACGAAAATTCAGGCAATTGCGAAGTTTTGAAGTTTGCAAAAGAATATACAGCACGTGTGGAACGCGAAAAATACACTACCGATAATCACGATGTCGGTTTTATGATATTTTGCAGTTTTGGTAATGGATACCGAATCACAAAAAATCCTGCATACAAGGATGTAATTATTACTGCCAGCGAATCGCTCTCGACACGATATAGCAACAAAGTTGGTTTAATACGCTCCTGGGATTTTAATAAATCGAAATGGCAATATCCTGTTATTATTGATAATATGATGAATCTGGAGATGCTATTATGGACTTCAGCACAAACAGAAAATCAAAAATACAGAGATATTGCGATTTCACATGCCGATAAAACTATGAAACATCATTACAGACCTGATATGAGTTGTTATCATGTGGTTAGTTACGATACAATTAGTGGTTTACCTCATAAAAAACAAACTTCACAAGGTGCGTCAGATAGTTCGTCGTGGAGTCGCGGACAAGGTTGGGGTCTGTATGGATACACACTTATGTATCGTGAAACTAAAGATATTCGCTACCTCGCGATGGCTAAAAAAATTGCCAATTATTAAATTTATCATCCCAATATGCCAGCCGATTACATTCCCTATTGGGATTTTAATGCGCCAGGCATACCTAATGCAAAACGTGATGCATCAGCTGCAGCATTAATGGCCTCTGGTTTTATTGAATTAAGTGGGTATGTTGAAAAATCATTACAAAAAAAGTATTTAAAAATAGCTGAAATTCAATTGCGAACTTTAGCCTCGCCCGAATACACTGCCAAAATAGGTGAAAATGGTAATTTTATTTTGAAACACAGTGTAAGTAGTATCCCTCATAAATCGGAAGTTGATGTGCCGCTAACTTACGCTGATTATTATTATTTAGAAGCATTGATGCGTATGAAAAAAAAGCTTTGTAAAAAATAATTTTAAACACAAAGTCATGAATACAATAAAAAGTTTAGCCATTCTTTGTTCCATAAACACACTCTTGTCGGCTGAAAATTCGAGGAATAAAGTCATTTCTAACGTTAAATCTAAACCGAATGTGCTATTTATTTGCATTGATGATTTACGACCCGAATTGAGTTGCTATGGAAATAAATACATTCATTCACCCAATATCGACAAACTAGCGCAAACCGGGGCTTTGTTTAAAAATCACTTTGTTCAGGTGCCAACCAGTGGAGCTTCTCGCGGAAGCATGCTAACAGGAATGTTCCCAACTAATACTTCCCAACTTAGTAATGAAGTGATAAGAGATTTTATTTCATCGCAACCGGAAACCGAAAAACCGGAAAGTTTTATACATCAGTTGAAAAGAAATGGATATTACACCGTTGGTATTGGAAAAATAAGTCATTCGGCAGATGGTTTTATTTATAATTATACCGATAAAGTATCTACAGTAAGGGAGTTGCCACACAGTTGGAAGGAGTTGATGTTTGATTATGGTAAATGGGGAACTGGCTGGAATGCTTTTTTCGGTTTCGTTGATGGAAGTAGTCGTCAAAGTAAAAAAAATCAGGTGAAGCCTTACGAAATTGCAGACGTTGAAGATACAGGTTATCCTGATGGGCTAACTGCTCAGCTTGCTGTTAATCAACTGGCACAGCTTGCTCAAAGAAACGAGCCATTCTTTTTGGGTGTAGGTTTTTTTAAACCGCATCTCCCTTTTAATGCACCCAAAAAGTATTGGGATTTGTATGATAGAGAAGATATTCCTCTTTCAGAATCTTCTTTTATTCCCGAGAATGTTAATCTTATGAGTTTGCATGACAGTCCTGAAATTAAAAGCTATCAACTCACTGACGAAAAACCTTCGCTCCAAGCCAAGGTTTCAGACGAATATGCCCGCACCTTGCGTCACGCCTATTTTGCCAGTGTTAGTTATATCGATGCACAAGTAGGGAAATTATTGGACGAGTTGGAGAGATTGGGAATTGCTGAGAATACCATTGTAGTATTATGGGGCGATAATGGCTGGCATTTGGGAGATAATAGGGTATGGGGTAAACACACAATATTCGAAAAATCACTACGCACTCCCCTTATTATAAAAATACCAGGGATTACGAAAGGAAAATCGATAGAAAAAGTAGTGAGTAGTATAGACATTTACCCAACAATTATGGATGCTTGTGGCATCCCTATGCCGCATAAAACAGATGGAAATAGCTTTATCCCCTTATTAAAATATAAAAAAGCAAGCTGGGAAGAATACGCTTACAGTTATTTCAGACAAGGTGTATCAGTACGCACCGCGCGTTACCGTTTAACTCAATATTTCAGGAAACAGCAACCTGATATTGAATTATATGATCATCGTACAGATCCGGATGAATCAAAAAACATTGCATTGGAACATCCAGAACTTGTGAAAAAACTATTGCCATTATTGAAAAATAAAAATATTTATAAATAAAAATCTGAAATGAAAAAAATCACCTCGCTCATTGCATTGATATTGATACAATCTTTAAAAATTCATGCACAGGAATACCAACATTTAATTATTTATGGTCAAAGTTTGTCAGTAGGGCATCAATCCTGGCCACCTTTATCGACAACAGCTGTTAATAACAATTTTATGATTGGCAGTCAGGTTTGGATTAACTACGATAATTCGGTAACTAATGCACTAAATCCACTTATTGCAAAACCAGCTAAAGCTGCCGAAAGTCAATCTAAACTACGCACATCCTCCATGATGTGTGAGTGTCCCTTGGTTTCGGCTACAAATCATATTCAACTAAAAACTGCGGGAAAATACAAATTCATTGCATCGGCTTGTGGTGTAGGTGGTCAATCAATTGAGCAGCTTTCGAAAGAGTATTCGTCACCCACAGATTATGCCAATTTTACAAACGCCATATCCTATGCATCGTCTATATCTGCGAGCATTCATTGTCCGGCAATTTTTTGGATGCAGGGTGAAGATAATTACACCAAAGGCTCACCAACTTCAACAAGTGGATTGTCTGGTGGAACATGCACATCGGACAAGGCTCGTTATAAATCACTTATGCTGAATCTCAAAAACGATATGCAAAGTGACATTAAGGCCAAATACAATCAACCTGACAAACCCGTTTTCATTACATATCAAACAGGAAAGTCATACAGCAAAGGGAAAGAACTAAACATTGGCATGGCACAGCTCGAAGCTGCGAATGAATATGATGATATTATTTGTGCCGGTCCGGTTTATCACTTGCCCGATAGATGGGGACATCTTGATGCGAACGGTTACCGTTGGTATGGCGAACTTTTAGCTAAAGTTTATTACAAAACGCAAGTGTTGGGTGAGGATTTCAATCCTTTACAGCCAAAGGAAATAGCAAGAACAACAGATGCCAAAATCATAAAAGTAAAATTTCTTGTTCCTTTCTTACCATTAGTACTTGACCAAAAGTTGACAGCCAAACAGCCCGACTTTGGTTTTGAGATTTATTTAAACGGTACCAAAGTTGCTTTAAGTTCGGTGGTTGTCAATGGCGATTGCATAGACCTGACAAGTACAGTTAATTTAATTGGAGAAATAGAAGTGGTTTATGCCGGAATAAATACGGCAGGAATAGGTAATTTGCGTGATAGCGATCCTTATACTGCTTTTACCAATTACATCGATTTAGATAAAAAGGATAGTAATGGCGCATATATTTTTGAGCGTGCTTCAGGTTCACTTCGTCCTGTCTCAGCAGAACCCCTTGGTGCTAACGGTGAGCCAATTTACGATCAACCCTATCCTTTGTACAACTTTAGTTTGGCATTTTATTATAAACTGAAAGCTACTGAACAGTTTTTTACAGTACCAAATTTATCGAACGATAGTGTTTCTGGTGTTAACAAATCTATCTATGAAATGGAAGGAGTTAGTTTAATTACTAATCCTGTAAAACAAACCTTGCTTCTGAAAGGAAATGAAACCGGCATTATTGCAATTTATAATTCTATGGGGCATCTTATTATAAAAGGAATCTATCAGAATGGTTTGGATGTGAGTACGTTGCCTTCTGGCGTATATATAGCCAACGTATTAAGCAGAAACAATAAAAACAACATTATCAAATTCGTAAAACAATAAAAATTAAAGTAAGTAGCAATTTTCATAAGATGAAGATTGTTACAGGGAGTTTCAAAACTTTCTAAAGCAAAATTTGATTTTTCATAAAAAGACCAATAAATCAATTCTTTAAAAATACAAAAAATGAAACTAAAATCCCTTAAAGCTATTATGCTTTTTGCACTTGTTACTTTCTTCCTTTCTTGTAACAATGAGCAACTCTCAAATGATATTCTTCCTACGAACAAAGTGAACCAGTCTAAAAAAGTACCCGCGCTTGCGGCATTACAATCTACTGTTATAGCAACATGGATAAATGTATGGAACGGCGATACAGAATCATGGTGGATTCAAAACAATTATCATGGCGTACAGGTTCTTGTAAATGGTACATGGCAATCAATTAACCATAACGATGCTACACACCGCGCAGAATATCTTGCAGATGTTCAACTTGCAGGAATTAATACTATAATTGTGGATTTATCCAATGGTGCTGGGAATGATGCAGGAAAAGCTTATCAGCAGCTTTGTTATACCAATGGTATGAAAATCTGTGTTGCTCTTAATACTACAAGTACAACTGCGTTTGAAAGTTCATGTGGTACTGTATGGACCTACTGGGCAAACCGTGCAGATGGTACCGGGGTAGCATATTTAAGAGATAGATCCACCCCGGCTAAACCAATTATTGTATGTTACATGACCAAAACGATGTATGATGCTTGTGTAGCTTCAACCGGTCCAAATCGGAGTAAATTTAATCTTGTTTGGGCTTCGGGAGAAACTTCCTTAGTTGACAAATGGGGATGGCAACTTGAACCATGGGTTGGTCCAATGGCTTCAACAACAGCTATGTTTGCAACACCAGCAACAAAATGGGGTAGTAATAATCAAGGATCTTGGCGTAAATCATTAGCGTTCTTTGATTTTACAATGCTCGCTATAAAAGCAAATAATCCTTATTATGCAATTATTGGTTCTTATGATGATTTAAGCGAGCGAAATGGTTGGATTAATGATTGTAATACTACCAATTCGGATTTCGGCGAAGGTACAAAGATGAAGGATGTCTATGGTAATATCTCAAATACAGTATATTACAATCGTGTAAAAGAGTTTGTCACTACGGGTACATTGACAACGTACAATTCGGGTGGGTTAATTAATGACGGAGCGTATACGATGCAGAATGTTTGTTATCAGAAAAAATTTGGTTGTATACGTCCATCTACATCACCGGTAGATGTTGGCGCAACTTTAAAATTTAATCAGGAACTAACAACCGAAATGGAAAAATACTATTGGTTCTATCATCTTGGTAATAATGAATATAGAATTGTTAAACTCACAAGTGGACTCTCATTAGCTGCAAGCGGAACAAGTGTTGTTTTGGCCTATGATACTAATTCAACTACTCAGAGATGGAAGTTACAAGTTATTTCAGGTAAATATGTATTGACAAATAAGTCTACGAATACATCAATGAATTTTGCAGCAATTGCTGATAATACTGCTATGAATCTTGTAACAACAAATACAGCTAGTACAAAACAGCAATTTATATTAACAGCTGTTGCAAACAGAATAATAAATTAAGATCAGACTTTATTTCAATCGAATCTAATGCAGCAATAAATTGTATTGTTGGCTATTGATAGTTTTAAACAAATTTAATTCAAAATATAATGAAAAAAATATTATTTTTAATAATTGCTGTAACATTCTATGCAGCACAAGCGTATTCCGGAACAACAATTCCATTTCCTGGTAGTGGTACTTATGCTACTATTAAAGCAGCAATGGACGCAGCTCAGTCCGGCGATATTATTGATATTGCAGCAGGTACTTATACTGAAAGGATAACCTTTAACTCAGCCAAGGATATTACGCTTCAGGGAGCTGGTATGGGTTTAACTATAATTCAGGCTACCACTAACCCTGCTGCATCATTAATAAGTAATGGATCGGTATTTATTATGAATCCCACCTCTGGCACAACAAATTATAGTTTGACCTTTAAAAATATGACTATCCAACATGGTAATAATAGTACAGCTGGTGGAGGTGTTAGATTGATTCAAGGAGCTTCAGGTGCTATTGTAACACTAAACCTCGAAGGTGTGAAACTGTCCAACAATAGATCTGGTGGAAGTGGTGGTGGATTAGTTGTTTCAGGAGCTGGAAAGGCAGTTGTCAACATCCAAAATTGTTATATTACTTCAAATACGGCAGCTACAACAGGTGGAGGAATCATGGAAACGTTATCAAGTGGTACTGCCAATCAAATTAATTTGACAATAAAAAACAGTACCATTTCAAATAATACAACTACAAACGGTGAAGGTGCTGGTATTGGTTGTGTAACAGCAGCCAATAGTATCAACTCAAATGTGTTGATAGAAAATTCTACTATTTATGGAAATAATTCAGTAGCAAGTGCCAAAAATGGTGCAGGTATTTATATTAGTGTACCAGGAACAACTTCACCATCGAATTTGACTCTTAACCATTGTACTATTGCAAATAATACCACTAATGCAGGTACAGGTGGCGATGGTGTTTTTGTTAATACAACAAATACTGTAAGCACTAACTTAGTTATGAATAATTGCATAGTAATGAATAACAGCGGTTCAACAACTAACGTAAGCGACATAAACGGCAAATTAATAAATGGTGGTGTTACAAATAGCATCTTTACAGTGGCAAGCGGAAATACATGGTTTCCTGCCTCAGGCACAAATACAAACAATACCTTGAATGCTGTGGTAGGTAATCTTGATTTTGCAGGTTCACTATCGGATAATATTACACCTGTATTAAGAATTGGGACTACAAGTATTGCAAAAGATTATGTTATCGCCCCAAACTTGGCCCCTTCCTTAGTCACCGACCAAATAGGTTCTTCTCGCATAGGTAATCCAGACGCAGGTGCTGTAGAGTATAGGATACCACAAACTATAACTGATTTTGCTTCTATTCCTGCTAAAACATATGGAGATGTTGCATTTGAAGTAGCAGCTACTGGTGGTGCTTCCGGAAATCCGGTTACTTTTTCAAGTTCAAATACATCTATTGCCACTGTTTCCGGAACGACAGTTAATATAGTTGGTGCCGGTGCTTGTACAATTAATGCCAATCAGGCAGGCGATGCCACAACATATTATTCGGCACCTCAGGTAAGTCAGGTATTAACCGTAAATGCAAAGGCATTAACAGTAACATCTCCTGCCGCCACTAGCAAGCCTTATGATGGTTCCAATGCTGCTGTAATTACAGGTTCATTAAGTGGAGTTATAAATTCGGATGATGTAAGTCTGAACGGTAGAGGAACATTCGCCAGCACCGGAGTAGGAACAGGAATTGCAGTAACTTCTACTTCAACTCTTGGAGGAACGAAGGTAGGAAATTATACGCTAACACAGCCCACAGGTTTAACTGCTGATATCACCGCCATTTCCACACCTGTAAACACCGATTCTGATTTAGGCAATGCTGCCACATTGCCCGGTACTGATGTGTCGGTGGCAGCAGGAAATGTGTTGACCGTAAATAATTCAACAACTGTTCGTTCCATTACCGTTGCACCTGGAGCCAAACTTACCGTAAACGATGGCGTATCACTCACTGCTACAAACGGTATCACACTTCAGAATACCGCAGGCGGTACCGCTTCGTTCGTAGACAGCCGCGTAGCAGACAATCCGATAGCCATAGCAGGAACAGTAGAACAAGCCATTACCGAAACCAATCGTAATTGGTATGTAGCAGTGCCTATTTCAGGTAAATTAGCTTCTGATATTACATTAAGCGGAGCAAAAATTGTACAACGAAACGAAGCACTATCACGCTGGGATGATTTATTGTCAGGAACAACGTTAACTCCCGGAGTTGGATATATAGCTGTAGCTTCAGCAAGTAGTGGAACAACAAACTGGTCACTCAATGGAAATTTGAACAGCGGTAAGGTTGAAGTGGGCGTAACACGTTCGGGAGCAAGTTCGATAGGTTTTAACCTGTTAGGAAACCCATATCCTTCGTACCTCAATTGGGAACAAGTGCTGAATCTGAATGCTACCAACGCTTCACTATTACAGTCGAGTATTTGGTATCGTACCAAATCGGGTGCAAGTTACGCTTTCCAAACCTACAATTCAGCCGGAAGGGTAGCAACTCCAACAAGCACGTCAGGTTATATTCCACCAATGCAAGCATTCTGGGTAAGAGCCAACAGTGCGGGAACAGTAACCTTTACCAATGCCATGCGTTCACACGGCGATGGTACAAGTAATAAACTGAAAGCACCAAAAGTGAATACGCAGAAAATTATTCGTTTGCAGGTTTCGAATGCCGTAGTAACCGATGAAGCAGTTGTCTATATCGATCAAAATGCACAAAACGCATTTGACAAATACGATACAGAAAAAATGTTTAACAACGTGGCTTCTCAACCTGAACTTTACACCAAAGCAGGCACAGAGAAACTGATAATAAACGGATTGAGCGAAATAAGCGACAATCAGGAAATACCATTAGGTTTGAACTACACACAAGGAGGCGACCTGAAGCTCAAACTGACAGAACTGAACAATTTCGGCAGTAATTCCAAAGTATATTTGCGCGACAAGCAACTCAGCACCGAAACAGAACTGAGTCCCGAAACGGAATATACCTTCAATACTGCAGCCATTACCAACAACGAAAGTCGTTTCAGTCTTGTTTATAAAGTAGCTGGTGTATCAACAGGAACAACAATACTGTCAAACAACTGTGTTTCAGTATTTGTAAATGTAGCCAATCAAATAACGATTGTTGCACCTGAAAAAAGTAATTATGCCATTTATAATGCGGTAGGACAAAAAGTAAAAGAAGGCATTACAAAAGCCAATCGTACTATTGCAAACGTTATAAATGACTCAGGTGTTTATGTTGTACAAGTTTGTGAGAATGGTAGAATTAACTCAACCCGCGTTGTCTTAAATGGTAAATAGTAACTGAAAAAATAGTAAATTATATTATGGAAACAAAGAAAAAATACATAAAACCCCGTATCGAAATTATATTTCTCGATAACGAAATTTCATTGGCATTGGAATCAGCTCCACCAGTTGGGCCAAGTGAGACATTTAATAGTATTCAAAATCCGTTTAAACAAGAATCAGGTTTAGTTTAATAGTTAGTTTTTTGAGTTTAAGTTTTCACCCACGCTGAGTTTTTATAAAAAAGGATTAGTGTGGGTGATTTTTTTTGAATAAAACCTGTTATGTATAGGATATTTCAAAAAACTCAACAAATAAGTCTTTAATAGCAACTCATAAGTACGGAAATATACCTATCTTTGTGCCAAATACAAAGAATTATTTTATGAAAAAGTATTTAGAAGAGCTGCATAAACTACGTGTATTCCGATTGAATGAGGTCGAGAGTCTGGTTGGAAACTTGAATTCTGCCAAAGATTTGCTACAAAATTACAAGAAACAAAAGCTTATTTGTCAGGTTCGACGTGACTTGTATGCGGCAACCGATTTGGTTAGCAAACAAAGTTTGTCCAATAAATTTGAGATTGCCGGTAAAATAACCCCTACATCTTATCTTTCGTACCAATCAGCATTGGAGTTTCACGGCCTGGCGCATCAGGTATTTTACGATTTGTGGGTTTCGAGCAACAACCGTTTCACCTCGTTCGACTTTGAAGGTATTCGCTATCAGTATTGCGAATCGAAATTTATGGAAGGAATAATTAGCCCTCGCACAAGTTCTTTTATTCGTGTTACGAATATAGAACGTACTGTAATTGATTGTGTTGATAAAATAGAGCGATGTGGCGGCATTGAAGAACTGATACAATGCTTTTCGCTCATTACATATCTGAACGAAGAGTTATTGCTGGTTTACCTGCAAGTATATAACAAACAATTTTTATATCAGAAAGCAGGGTTTATTTTGGAGTATTTTAAGCAGGAAATGAAACTTAGTAAGGACTTTTTTGGCGTTTGCAAACAAAAAATGGGTAAAAGTACACGCTATCTGACAGACCAGTCCGAGTCGACACATTACTTTAAAGCGTGGAAACTTTGCGCACCGGCGAATATTCTTTCGTTTTTAGAACAAGGAGGACAAAGCTATGTATAAGTACAATAAGAATGATTTAGATGTGCTCGCAACAAATACATCGTTTCTGCGCGATAATTTAGAGAAAGTGCTCCGATTATGCGACATACTGCAATATATAAATTCCAATCCATTATTGTATAATCATCTGGCATTAAAAGGAGGGACAGCTATCAATCTTGTTGTATTTAGGGTCTGCTGAAAAACTCAGCCAACGTTAAGATATATAATTTGACGAGAATCGTCTGTTTTTTTAACAATTGCTATCTGTTTCAAAACAAACGATAGATTTTGAAATACCGTTTTCAGCAAGCG